>Ga0209542_10002935_pt1 | contig 37309 bp, 36 predicted proteins | sample RifCSPhighO2_01_FD_184028 | JGI IMG/M metagenome (GOLD analysis project Ga0209542, IMG submission 184028) | Soil microbial communities from Rifle, Colorado - Rifle CSP2_plank highO2_0.1 (SPAdes) (version 2) | ecosystem: Environmental > Terrestrial > Deep subsurface > Rock core/Sediment ... | reverse complement strand
CCAGGTGGCTGTCGCCATCCGTAGATTTAACTTCTATGACATCATCCCCAATTTCCAGCACAGATACGTCGAAAGTTCCGCCTCCGAAATCGTAAACGACTATTTTTTCATTTTTCTTTTTGTTGAAGCCATAGGCAAGAGCTGCAGCGGTAGGTTCGTTGATAATTCTTTTCACATCAAGCCCTGCTACTACCCCCGCATCTTTGGTTGCCTTTCTTTGCGCATCATTGAAGTAAGCAGGCACAGTTATCACAGCTTCGGTAATTTTTTCTCCGAGTTTTGCTTCCACGTCGGCTTTTATTTTTGACAAAATCATGGCGGAAACTTCTTCCGGGCGCATCCACTTATCGCCGATTTTTACTTCTACTCCGCCGTTTGCGGATTTCTGAATTTTGAAAGAGGCGTTCTTTAGGTCTTTCTGCACTTCGGGGTCGTCAAAATTGTGCCCCATAAAGCGCTTGATGCCGTACACTGTGTTTTCGGGGTTCGTTACAGCCTGTCTCTTTGCGAGCAAACCTACCAGTCTATCGCCATTTTTAGCAACCGAAACCACCGAAGGTGTGGTTCGATTCCCCTCTACGTTCTCAATAATTTTCGGCACGCCTCCTTCTATTATAGCGACGGCCGAATTTGTTGTTCCTAAGTCTATTCCTATTATTTTACTCATATTTTATAAGGTTATTATTAATAATTAAGTTAATTTAACAAGTAATTCGCGAACACGAAAAACTTGTATAATAGAGTATATATGATAGTATATATCTATGTCAAGCAAGAAAGACTATTCCAATAAAATATTGCGAATTTTAGGACAAAAAACAGCCATTTCTTTACCCGAATTAAAAGAGAAAATAAGCGGAGAAAAATATGCCGTAACTCGCTCCATAAAAGGCTTAAAAGACGCCGGGCTAATAGAACAAATCCCCTCAGGGCAAAGCGAATATGCCCGCCTGACCAAAGAAGGCAAAAAGAAAGTTCATAGTTTGAAGTTGGACAGCGAGACAACCCTGGTAAATACTTCCTGGGATGGTTTCTGGAGGATTATCTTGCTCGACCTGCCGGAAGAAAGAAAAAGCGAGCGTGAAAGCCTGCGCTATCTCTTAAAAAAAGCCGGCTTTGTCTGCCTGAAAAATTCCGCCTGGATTTCCCCCTTCCCTTTCGAACATTTATTCACGAATATAAAGCGTGACCTGGGCCTGACCACAGAAATGATGATTATAGTCACCGAACACATAGACGAAGAAAGCAGAAAATCCCTGTTTGAAACTTTCGGAAACTAAAGAGTTTCGACGAAAAGAATTACTTGGCTTTCCTCCACCCTACGGACGGAACCTTCCGCCTATCATAATTCTTTTCGTCTTCACTAATAAACTTCCTGTTGATAGCATTTTTCGCAATAAACTATCTCCGGCCTGTCGGGTGCATAGCTCGTTTCGAATTCAACTTCACATTTCTTGCTTCCATGAAAATGCTTGCCCACGTTTGCGTAAATACCATTTTGGGAATTAACTCCTGCGCACCCGCAAGTCCTTTTAAAAAATCTGGGTACATTCCTTAGAGCTAGCCGACTATAATGACGGCAATTCGGGCAAAGAGTCGGCAGGGGTAAGTTAAATTGTTTTAAAAACTTAAGCTCTCTAAGCACAATACGAAACGCTCCGGTGCATTCTTCGGAGCATTTTTCTCCATGTCCGCAAGATATGACCTCGTTTAAGATATCTTCTCCCGTATCCTTTACCATATCCGGTAAATCGTTTGCTTGTTTTGTGGCAGAATATTCACGCCTAGGTTCTTCCCTCCACTTAAATCCGAGAGCTTCGGCCTCTTCCTTGGTTTTAGGTGAAAGTTCATACGCTTCGGAAATATTAAACGGCATAAGAGATAATTCCGCCGGAAAAAATTCTCCATATCCATAGACTATCCCCCTTTTATCGATATAAGGCATATCTTTCATATGTTGTATAATTTTTGGCACCAATTCCTCGTATTCTTTTTTTGTATATTGCTTATTCAAAATACAATATTGCTTTTTTCGGGCGCTTACGCAGCCGAACACATCTGACGCGCCTTGGCAGAAAATGGAATACTCAACATTTTTTGCCCCACCGAAACAATTCCAGGAGAATTTAATATTAGAGGTTTGGTCGCCACACACTAGGCTCTCGTAGATAAGCTCCGAACCGCCTCCAAAATTTGCATAATCGTAACAATCCCGCACCGGGCCCAGAAAAATATTCAAACAATACTTGGAGTCTTCAATATCTCGAGCGCGCCAGCAGTATTTGGCATTTTTTGAATTATAGAGATAATCCCCGAGCACATTGACATTCTGCAAGCCCTGCATGAATTTTACCGGGAACTTAAGCCAAAAATCCTGAGCTTGTTTTGCGCATTCCTCAAATGCTTTCCTGGAATCTAAATTCAACTCTATAAGTTTAGCGGCGTATTTCTCTTTTGTGTACGGAACATTAAAAATATAATTAGACTTGTTTCTAAGCCCAACGCAGCCAAAACAGTCGGAACATCCGACACAGTCCTTTGACAAAGTTACATTGTGGCAAGACTCGCAATTTACGGAAAAAAAAGTTTTATAACAGTGCCCGCAATTTACGTTCCCATAGCCAAATTCACAATGATCGGTCATATGGCTATCCATGCACTGAATCGAGCCTGTGTCCTGTATGACATACGCACAGTCCTCGGTATCTACCAGCGCCCGGCTGAAATAGCAATTCTTTATGTAGGAAGCATTTGTTTTGTGCAGTATTCGCAGTTAACGGCATTTTGGATAGAGTGTGCTGGCAGAGGAACTTCTTTTAATAGCTCGGCTATTTGTGAAATAAAAGGTTTTGACCAGTCTATGTCTCTCCCATACTCGAGCGGGTTCCATGCGTCCGACAGCCAATAATCTTTTTCATATATTTTGACGGGAGATTCTGGCGGAAAAGCAGAAAAAATCTCCTTCCCGGTATGGGCATCCTCCTTTTTATATAAATGCCAGACATTACGGAATGACATTCTCCGAACCAAGCGGCAGTCCGGGCAAAAGGTCGGCGGCGGAACTTTTATCTTTTCATAGAATCCAAAATCGTTCGGTTCAATGATGAAGTTACCACGACAGTTCTGACATACTACATTTTGTGATTTATATTCCATATCTTTTTTGTCCCGATTCTGATAAATCAGAATCGTGGATCCTCGGATTTCTTAAATTTAAAGAAATCGGGACAATTTTGACATTCTCTATTTTCACTTTTATTATTCATATACTTATGTACTAGTACACGGATACGTTATTGCATTGGTTTAATATACCTCTTTATTATAACAGCTTTCGCAGAATACTTTTTCCGGACGGTCAGGCGCGTAAGGAGTTTCAAATTCTACCAGGCATTTATCTGCATGGCCGTGTTCGCTTTTTTCACACATACAGTCTCGGTGCCAAAGCTTGCGAAGGGGACGTAAGTTAAATCTCCTTTTATAACGACAATTTGGACATTTCCTAGGAAATGGGATTTTCTCTTTTCTTAAAAATAACAGCTCGTTTTTGGTTATATTGTAATTTTTTGAGCATTCTAGGCAGCCAAAAATTTCATTCATATACGAATCCGGAATATCTTCAATTTTGTCTGGAATAGATGTAATTGATATAGTTTCTTTGCCAAAAGTTCCGGGTATATTCTCTTCCCAGTGCCATCCCTTTGCCAACACTTCCTCTTTGGTCATCGGCTCGTACATATTTCCTTGCGTTTCGTTGTAGTAAACGGGGGCTATTTCCGGAGGAAAAAACTCCCCATACTCTCCTGTCTTTTTCATATGCTCAATAATCTTTTCTTTTAATTCCAAGTAGTCAGTTTTTGAATATTTTTTATTAAAAACCATATACTCTCCCTTCTTAATACTAACGCAGCTAAATAAGTTCTGACTATTTTGACAGGAATCAGAATATTCAACATTCATATTGTCATAGCAAAGGTGACAAAATTTACAATTTACTACTCTTGTACAGCCATGAAGCTCATAATTAAGTTCTGTAGTAGGCCAGCCTACATGATATATGTCCATAGAATCCTTCAGGTCCAGGGCGCCATATATATATTTGCAATCTTCGCCATTATTTACTTCAAAAGACTGCTTTACGTTTTTGCAGTCAAAAATTAAAGAGCCTATAGAATTTACATTTCTTTCACTTATAACATACCGGTGGATTGATTCCATTTTTATCATATCTTCAAATTCTTTTTTCAACCCTTCCCGAACCGCAAAAGAAGAAAGTTCGTATTCTGCAACTTTTTTTAAATACTCTTCTCTTGTGTATTGTTTATTTTTAAATACGTAACTTTTATTTCTTAAATTAGAAGACATGAAACAGTGGTTGCACCCGCGACAATCAAAACAGTAATAACAAGAAGAGCAATCTTTTAGAAACATTCCGTGTTGACACTCGTAAGAAGACCTGGAGTCAATAACTTCATATAAACGTTCCCCTTTATCATACACAAAGCTACAATCCATACAATCTCTTGATTTCATCACCCACGTACTATACATAACGTCTTCGGCAGACCAGGCTGCAAAAGAGAGATAAATGTTTTTATTATCGCCTGAATGATTTGTATATTCGGAATTTATACTATTTTTACTTAAAAGAGCCATACGAGGAACTTTCAGCTGAAGTTCCCGGAATTGTTCAAAAAACGGCCGACTAAAGTCAAAATCCTGCCCAAAAGCAGACGGGTCCCAGCCATCGCCCCACCAACACGGCTGACAATACATTTTATGTGGCTTGTTGGAAGAATATATTGTAACGGTGCTTTTGCCGCACAAATCACAATTCCTCCTGTAAAGTGTGCGTTCGTTGCGCCAAGCATATCTGCGTATTTGCCGACATCGTGGACACCAAGTCGGTGGCGGGACTTTTATCTTTTCGTAAAAATTAAAATCCTCGTTTTCTATGGTGAAATCTTTTTTGCAATTTTTGCAGTTTCTTGTTTCCATGGTTAATAGACTTCTTGTTTGTAACAACTTTCGCAATACACTATTTCTGGTCTGTCGGGTGAATAAGAGGTTTCTATGTCCTTTTCACATTTATCGCATTTACGGTTATGCGTTTCCATTGGGTTTAATTGTTTGATTCTTGCGCGGTCACGGCAAAGCGGACAGTCAAGCGGAATCGGCAAATTAAATCTTTTTAAAAAACTTAGTTCTTTTTGAATAATCTGGTAATTTTTCCCACAAGTTTCACATTTTAAAACTGCTTTTAAAATATCCTCTGTCGCATCTTTAATATTATCCGGCACCACAATGGTCGCCGGAAGGTATTCTCTTTGATCCGGGTCGCGCCACGTAAAGCCTTTCTTTATTGCTTCCTCTTTGCTTATCGGGAAAAATTCAATAGCGGTTGATTCGTTGTAAGCCCAAGGGCAAATATCCACAGGAATCTGTCCGCCATATCTATGCTCTAATCCCCTTCTGTCTATAAACGGCATTTCATCCATATGTTTCCTAATCCTTTCTACCATAGAAAAATATTCTTCTTTTGTATACTGTTTATTTAAAATACAATACTCTCCCTTGCGAATACCAGCACATCCAAATAAATTACTGGAACCATGGCACCCAAAAGTGTATTCGGTATTTTGAGTATGATAATTCCAAGCGCTAAATCTGACATTATATGTATCGTATCCAGTCCAGGTCGCCTCATACACCAGTTCCGAAGTTGAACCAAAGCCTGAAAAATCATAGCTAGTTTTTGTACTACCGTTTATGTAGAGCTGGGTATATTTGACGTCTTCGGAGTTGTTTACAAAATATACATGCTGGGCATTTCTGCAGTTATTGATGTAGTCACCGGACACATTTACATTATTCTTGCCCTGCATAGCCCTCCTTGGATATTTCAAGGAATGCTTATGTGCTTCCTGCCGTAATTCTTTTATTTTCTCTGCCGAACCCAAGTTCATTTCTACTAATCTCTTTTCGTATTCATCCTTGGTAAGCTGTTCGTTAAAAAAGCAGTAGGTTTTATTACGCAACGAAGTACAGCCAAAACAATTCAGGCAGTTTACGAGGTCCCGGCAAAAATAAACATTCTGGCAACTCTCGCAATCCTCCGAAAAGAATACTTGAAAACATTTGTGGCAATTTACTAGTTCATAACAAAGCTCCGGATCTCTAGAATAAGCAAGGTCTAAAGAATCCTTTGCATTTACCGAAACATTTGTGTAAGCAGAATCTTCGCCTGTAATATGCTTAAAACAAAGATAGCAATTTTTTAGATAACTTGCAGCATTGCAGTATTCGCTATTTACCATCGTGGTATATTCGGTGTGCAAAGATGCTTTGGGAACTTCCAGCATTAACTCTTGAAATTGCTCAAAAAATGGTCTTGAAAAATCATAGTCTTTGCCGTAACTTTTCGGGTCCCATTTATCGCTCCACCAAATATCCTGCTTATAAACTTTGTATGGTAAATCCGAGTGATAAGTAGAAATAATACTTTCTCCCGTAAAATCGCATTTACGTTTGTAGAGAATCCTATAGCTATACCAATTGAGCCTTCGTAAAAGCCGGCACTGCGGACACCATACAGGCGGTGGGACTTTTATCTTTTCATAAAATCCAAAATCGTCCGGCTCTATCGTGAAGCTACCACGACAGTTCTGACATATTTTAATTTCTTGTTTGTAGTCCATAATCATTCTTCCCCTATTCCTGGGATAGGGGAAACTTTTTTCTGTTTTTTGTTCATCCTGTAAAAAACGGAGCCCTGATTCCGCATCAGCTCGTCATAACTTCCCTCTTCCACCACCTTGCCACTATCCATTACGGCTATATTGTCCGTATACTTCAGGGTGCCTAGGCGGTGAGCAATAATCAAGAAAGTTTTATCTTTACCGTAATCCCCCAGCAATTTAGCCATGATTTTACCTTCCGTTTCCGAGTCGAGAGACGACGTGGCTTCATCCAATATTATTATTGGCGCGTTTTTATAGATGGCGCGGGCGATGCCGAGACGCTGGCGCTCCCCGCCGGAGAGCATATATCCTTTTTCTCCGATCATAGAATCAAGGCCTTCAGGCAATTTCGCAATTACATCTTTTAACTCCGAAATATGTATCGCCATATTCAAAAGCTCGCTATCCTCTTCGCGCATCATTGTGATGTTGTCGCGCAAAGAAAGGTTGAATAGTTCAGTTTCCTGGAGCACCACGGTAATATGACTTATAGTTTCGTTGTGGGAAATTGAGTAATAATTACTATTTCCAATTTTAAATTTGCCTGATTTTAAACCGTATAAACCCAAGATAATCTTTGCCAAAGTTGACTTACCGGAACCGGAAGACCCGGCCACCCCTGTTTTTGTATTCCTCTTCAAGGTAAGGTTAAAATCCTTGAGCCCCGTTTGCCCAGAGCCGTAATCCATTGTTGCGTCCTTAATTTCTATCTGCTCCCATTCTTTCGGGAAAGGCTCGTCCCCCGTTTTAATAAATTCGGTCTCCTTAAATATGGGCATCATCTGACTCAGCTCGGACTTTAAATCAATCATTTCTGCATGTAAATCACTGACATCCGCCACATACCCTTGAAGCTTGTTAAAATAAGAATATAAAATCAAAACCATTCCCACTGTTATAACCCCTGAGATTACGGAGGTTCCTATAAAATACAAAAAGACACCTACGGTAACACCGTTTAAAAATTGGATAAATCGCCACTTCAAATTATTGGAGTTTGCTTTTTGAATAGATATATCCCTCGACAGAGTTTCCTTGTCTAAAACTCTTCCTATAACGCCTTTTTCGCCCCCAAGCGCCTTTACGGAAAGCATGTTGTGGGCTGACTCCATATAAACGCCGCTTGCCGCCTGGTTGAGTTCGTTAAATTCATTGCTTAGTCTAAAAACTCTTTTACTAAAAGCGAATTCTATAAAGAAGAAGAGCGGGATGTAAATCAGGACAATAATTCCGAATTTAAAGTTCGTAAATATAAAAAACACGACTATGACCAATACGTTTATGAATATTTTCGCCAGCTCTTTTTGGAATAATTTTCCCCACCCTACGATAGCTTCAGCTCCGGTAAAAATTCTCTGAAGTTTGTTTCCCGTATTTTCTTTATTATGCCATTCCAAAGAAAACTGTGTGAGCCTTTCAAACCCCCAAGTACGGGCTCTGGTGCGCGCATGTAATCGTATAATGGTCAGCATGTTTTTTGATTTTAGCCTTATCAGGGAGGCTGTAATCCAGGTAACGGTGATGAAAATTATATAAAAATAAAAAGTTGAAAGAGATTGCCCGGGTTTGTATAGGGCGAAAAAATCCACTACTTTCCCCACGATAAATATCGGCACAAGGTCGTACGCAAAAATCGCGGACAATATTGATACCGCAAATATGAATCTTTTTTTGTCTTCCTCGAGAAAATACCAAATGGATTTCGGCACGTCTAACCAGAAAAAGTTTTTAGGGTCGTTTTTCATTTTTATGCAATATTCTGCTTGTAACATTCTTCGCAGGCGATTTTTTGGTAACCCCATTCCGGCGGATAATATGCGTGTATGTCTTTTTTACAATAAACACAATTGTAAAAATAACTTTTAAGAACTGCAATCTTTCTGGCATTTTTTAACATACGCAGGTCAAAATGAATTCTTGGTAAGGCGAAACCTTTGTTTTTGTGGAATTTATATTCTGCTGAAGAGATATTGAAACGATATTTGCTCTCAGGACAAATAAGGGCCTGTGCCGTTATACTCTCCGGGGTATTATTGATACTGTCCGGCAACTCCAAAGAAGAAACGCCGTCATTCGAAGAAAAATCTTTCTCCGACCAATATCCTCCTATTTTTTGTATCTCTTCTTTTGACACATCGGGAAAATACATCATGCCGTTCGATAAATTATAGTCGCAATATGCCATAGAGTAAGGTAAAAACTTACCATATTCTCCTCTGTTTTGCATATCCTGGATAACTTTATCTTTTAAGGCTTCGTATTCTTCCTTTTCATATTGTTTGTTCAATACACAATATTTTTTCTTTCGCAAACCAATGCAACCGAAGCAATATTCTACATCAAGACAACTATCCAAGTATTCCGAGTATCTTGCATCGGACCATGCAGAATGCTTCAAGGAGTACCCGCCGGTTATGCCATTGCCGGCATTGTTCCCCGACAATTCGCTGTTGAGTACACTCACCTGATCTATGCAATCTTTTGTCCCAAAACCTCGCACTTGATTTCTACAATTTTGCGAATCCTCCCAAGAAAATACATTAACACATTTATCGCAATTTATAAGATAATTCCCTACAGAATTAGTGGTCCTTAGGTTGAAATTTTCGCGATGAACAGCCTCTCTCTTTACAATATTGACGAAATCGGCCTTGAGTTTTAAAATCTCTTTATGCGAGTCAAGTTTGAATTTTTTCAGTTCAACGAAATATTCTTCTTTGGTATATTGCTTGTTCTGGATACAATATTGCTTGTTGCGAAGGTTCCAGCACATAAAACAGTCTTGGCAACTTCTACAGTCAAAGAGAAAATAAGAGTCTATGCAATCCTTGCAGTTCTCTGAAAAGTTCAGATTAAAGGAATCATGGCACTCCAGGCAATCATACGAATTTTGAACGTTAAAAACAAAGTAGACATCATGAGAATCCTTGCTGTTCTTGACCCGGTATCCGTAGCTTATATTCTCCCCCCTAAACATACACCTAGTTAGATAACAATTTTTTGATTCCCACGTGCCATCACACCAATCACAATTCTGGTTATTTTTTCCTATTTGATGAGGCCGCGGCACTTTTTCTTGTAGTTCCTTAAGCTGATCGAAAAAAGATCTGTTCGAATCATAATCCATGCCATACGACATCGGATCCCAACTGTCGCCCCACCATTCATGAGACTTATATATAGGATATCTACTATTTTCCGGCAACACAGTAATCAGATCTTCGCCCGAAAAGTCTGACTTGCCGCGTCTAAATTTTCCGAAAGTCCAAAATGCCAGATATTGCTTCGTCCTACAAAAAAAGCATTGCTCTGGAATTTCTAGCCCGACTTTTTCATATAAAATCAAATCGCCTGAATCTATGGTGAATTCTTCTTTGCAATCCGCGCAGATTTTATTTTCAGTTTTCATAATCTAATGTTCTAACGAACTTTAGAACTTATTCAGCATCTTTGTACTCGTATACATTTACCCGAGCCGGGCGGATTACGCGCTCGCCCAACTTGTAGCCTTTTTGGATTACAGCCGCTACCGTGTGTTCAAGTTCTTTTTTATCGGTTTCTACCACGTCTATGGATTCGTGAATATTTGGGTCAAAACTCTCCCCAACTTCCCCTATCTCTTTTACTCCGTACTCTTCAAAAATAGTATTCAGCTGCGAATATATATATTCCACCCCTTTGCGCCAGGAATCGTCCACTTTTGCCCAAGCTTCCTTGTTCGCGAAAGCCATATTAAAGCTATCGAGAACTGACATGAACCTGGTCAAGATTCTTTCACGCATAGCCTCGGAAAACAAAGCCTTGCGGTCATCTTCTTGTTTACGGTAATTAGCAAATTCGGCACGCTCTTTCTGCCAGCCGTTTAAATATTCTTCCTTCTCGGCTTTTGCCTGTTTCAGGTCAGTCCGCAATTTCTTTATGGTCTTTTTGAGGTCCTCCTCTCCGTCTTCATTGAATTCAAACTCTAAAACCTCGGAGTTATCCGCGGCTGGTTCTATATTCTCTTCTGTTTTCCCCTGCCTGCCGGCAGGCAGGTCTTCTTCGTCTGCCATAAATTTAATATAGCATAAAAAAGCCCTTGTTTACAAGGGCTTTGGTCGTGGTCAGTTCGGTTATCTCCTCCTATTTCCTGCTCGCAAGCTCGCATCGGAAATTTCCTCTTGCACGGAATCGGAGTAAAAGATAAGCAGTTATCTTTTACTCCATTGAGGTGCCTTTCTGGCTTTCTTGAGTCCGAATTTTCTTCGTTCTTTTGCCCGTGGGTCGCGTTTCAAAAATCCGAGTTTCTTCAGGCCACCGCGCAAGGCTATATCCGAGGCCACAAGAGCCCTGGAGAGCCCGTGGCGGATAGCTTCAGCCTGAGAGTGGATTCCGCCCCCTGACACGTGAACCTCTACGCTCCACTTACTGGAACCTGCGGGTAAGCCTTTTACCATGGGATCCAAAATTAATCTTTTTTGATCTTCTGTCTTGAAATATTCTTTAGCGTCTTTCCCATTCACTAAAAAGTTTGCCTTAGCGGATTCGGAAATACGAACTCTCGCGGTCGAAGTTTTACGTCGGCCTACGGCCTCGATATATTTGCCCCCGCCTGCAACGCTATGCGTAGCATTGCGGGCAGGTTTTGTTATTTCTTTATCTACGTTTGTTGACATATTATTATATTAATCTTGTATCGTTAAATTTTTCATCATGACTCTTCGCAGTTTGTTGTCCGGAAGCATTTGAAACGTAGCCAGTTTGACCAACTCTTTCAACCCCTGCTTCTCCGCGGTCTCGGTACCTTTTAAAATACGCAGCCCGCCCGGTATGCCGGAATATCTCGTATGATAAATCTCATCGAGTTTCTTCGCGGTAATGCGCAGTTTTGACGCGTTAATGACCTTCACCGGAAAACCGGAATATTTATTTCGCTCGAAAGTAGCCGAGGTCTTGCCCATGAGTGACATAGCCACTTCGCTCGCCACTCTGCCCAGGGTTCGTCCGGATGCGTCTATTGTTTTTAATTCTTTTTTTCCTTTTAAATCTTTCATAAAATTTTTACACAAATTCAATAATAGCCATTTTAGCGCCGTCGGACTTTCGGGCTCCTAGTTTCAAGACTCTGGTGTATCCGCCTTTGACATCTTTATATTTTGGCGCGATAACATCAAAAAGCTTTTTCACTTCTTTGCCTTTATTGGACAGCTTGGCGGCAACCACGCGGCGGGTAGCCATATCTCCTTTTTTCGCGCTTGTTACCAGCTTCTCGATGAAAGGCCGCAATTCTTTTGCTTTCGGTTCCGTGGTTTTGATTTTTTCGCGCACAATCAAATTAATAGCCAAAGAATTCAAAAGCGCTCTCTTCTGGGTTTTGTCTCTGCCGAATTTTCTCGTGTTGTTATGGTGTCGCATCTTATTCTTTCAGGTTAAGCCCGAACTTGTTTAAAACTTTTTTAATCTCGGTAATGCCTTTCTCGCCTATGCCTTCAACTTCAAGCAAGTCTTCCCTCTTCTTCCTGGCGAGTCCGCCCAATGTGCGGATATTCGCGCCGGTTAAAGCATTTAAGGTGCGGGTTGAAAGGTCCAGGCTGTCCGTGCGCGTCTTTAAAACATCGGCAAATTCCGCGCCTTTCTTTTCGTCTTTCTCTCCCTCTTTTTCTTTTCCGACAGATTCATCTATCGTGGATACGCGACCCTCGGTCGGGACTTCCGGCTCTTTAAAGTCAACGATTGCCTTGAGCTGGTTGATCATTATGATGATGGACTGTGAAAGGGCTTCCCGCGCGGAAAGAGTGCCATCGGTTTCAATAACCATGCGCAGACGGTTATGGTTTGTCTTGTCCCCTACGCGCATGTTTTCCACTTCGTAAGAAACTCTGCGGATTGGCGTGAAGATAGCGTCAACGGCGATAGTGCCCACATCCACCTTTTCTTTTTGAAAATTTTCTTTGGAGATGAAGCCCAGGCCTTTTTCTATCTTCATTTCTATATTCAAGTTGACTTTGCCTGTAACTTCCGCTATATGAAGCTCCGGGTTAAGAATTTCAACTTGTCCGCCTGTTTTTATGTCTCCGGCAAGGACTTCTTTAGGCCCTTTTAAGGAAAGGGAAACGGTCTGGGGTTCATCAGAAAGCATTTTGAATCGGGCTTTCTTTAAATTTAAAATCATCACTATGACATCCTCTTTGATGCCATCCATAGTCTGAAATTCGTGCGACACTCCGTCAATTTTTATAGCAGTGATGCTGGCGCCCGGAAGGGACGACAAAATTATTCGGCGCAGACTGTTACCTAGGGTGTGTCCATACCCAGGATAAAGGCCGTCTATTTCAAATATTCCTTTGTTCCCCTCCTCCATGACAACGCGGGGCTTGGAAGGCATGATTATTTTATATTCAGGCATAATTTTTTAAAAAAGTTAACTTTTAAATCTAACAAACAAAAAACATAAACAAAACATAAATTTAGTAATTATCGACTATAAAACTCAAGCACCGCGTTTAAGTCTAGGAATGTTTCGGTGTTTTTTGGTTTTCCTAAAATTTTCCCTTCCATGGCTGCCAAATCAAAAGCAACCCATGAGGGAGAGTTATAATCTTTCAGCTTGTCTCCCAGATTTTCAAAAATTTTCTTTCCTTTACTGCCTTCTCGGATTTTAACCACATCTCCCTGTTTTAGCTCATAAGACGGTATGGTAACCCGGTGACTATTTACGACAAAATGCCCGTGGGACACCATTTGCCTAGTCGCCCGTCTGCTGGCGCCGAGACCCATTTTGTAAATAACATTATCGAGACGGGATTCCAGACTTTCAAAAAGTTTTTCAGCCGTACCCGCGCCCTTTATATGAGAAGCTTTTTTAACGTAGTTGGAAAGCTGACGTTCCGATATCCCGTAAGAAAAACGAATTTTTTGTTTTTCCATAAGCTGGGCGCCATACTCGGTGGGAGCCTTTGGGCGTTTTCCGCCGGGCGAAGTCTTTGTGGCGGCGGCGGAAAACTTGGCGGTTTGACATTTATCATACACCCCCGGACCAAGCCTTCTGCAAATTTTAAATTTTGGTTTTGATATCATATTTATTATCTAAAAAATTAACTTGGTTATACGCGTCTGGGCTTCTTTGCTTTCGGTCCGTTGTGAGGCACCGGCGTAGCGTCTAATATGGAAGTTACCTCAATGCCGTGAGCCATAAAAGCCCTGACTGCAGGCTCTCTCCCTGACCCAACCCCTAAGATAACCACGTCGGCATCTTTGACTCCCAAGATTGCGGCCTTGCTGCCTATAATGTCACCCACCTTGGAAGCCGCAAAAGGAGTTCCTTTTTTAGCGCCACGAAAACCCAAGGATCCGGCGGAAGACCAGAAAAGAGTGTTGCCAATTTTATCAGAAAAAAGAACTTTTGTATTGTTGAAAGTAGCGTCTATGTGCAAAATACCGGAGGTAACTTTCTTTTTTGGCGTTTTAGATGCAGGCTTCTTTTCTTCACCCCCCTCTGCCTCAGCTACGGGGGCATCTTTTTCTTTTACTTCTTCGATTGTATCTTTTTTCGTTGCCATGTTTAATTATGTTTTACTCTCTTTTCTTTTACCGGACGCCATAGTCTTTCGTACGTTGCCTCTGATTGTTCGGGAATTTGTCTTGGTTCGTTGCCCTCGGACCGGAAGCCTTTTCATGTGGCGGATGCCCCGGTAACTCTTAATATCTTTCAGCCTTTTTATGTTAGCGGCTATTTCACGCTTAAGATTTCCTTCAATCAGGATTTTTTCCACGATTGCTCGGATACTGTTCTCCTCTTCCGGAGTGAGGTCTTTGGCACGCTGGCCATGATCAATACTTACTTGGCTAAGAATTTTCCTCGCAGATGAAATACCTATGCCGTAGATGGCGGTGAGCCCTATTTCAAGTCTTTTTTCATTTGGTACCGTAATTCCTAGTATTCTCATAAATTATTGTTTTTGTTTATGCTTTGGATTGGAGCAAATTATCCTTAAATGCCTGGCTCGGCGTACCATTTTACAATTATCACAAATTTTTTTAACTGATGCTTTGATTTTCATGAGATTCTTCAAAAATAATTTATCCCCAATACCATAAAGAAAAACAAGGAAAAAACCCTTATTTTTCAATACTATAACTTTTTAAAAACCGTAAATTCTATGATACACTATATTGAAAAAAATAACAACCTTTTACAATCTTTTAACTATCCTGCCCTTACCCCCATAGGAATCAAGAACCACCTCCACCGAATCTCCGATTAAAACCTTTATTCTGTGCATCCGCATTTTCCCCGAAAGATATGCGAGAATCTCCTCCTCTCCAGCGCTATCTTCATTTTTATCCTCTATTTTTACTCTAAACAAAGTGCTAGGTAAAGCTTCCGTTACAACTCCCCGGGCGGTAACTATTTTTTCTTTTTTTGAATCGCTCATGTATGGACTTTAACTATATAAAAATATACCGGATATGTCAAATGTTTAAAGGTTATTTTGGGTAATTAACTATTATTTTTACATTCTTTGCCTCCTCCGGAACGGATGACTTCCACATCGGGGTCAACGCTAGGTTCGCGGACTCGATATTTTTATACGGAGCAAGTATTTCTTTAAAATATGTTTTTGATTTTCCTAGCAGACCCGAGACAACTTTGTCTTCGTCTACCTTCCAGACAATCGAAGTTTTACCGGATAAATTAAAACTTATATTTTTTATATCCCAAAAAGAGATGCTATCCTTGTCGGCCAGGGTAAAGCTTAGTTCATGGATATTCGGTATGAATACTTCGCTTCCGTCGTATTTATCCAACACACCTTGCGCTATCTTTTTTGTAAGTTTTTGCTCGTTGAATAAAATACCGTATAAAACGCCTTTGAGAGATAAGGTCATGATATCGTCCTTGTAAGCCGAAGAAATATTGGATTCGTCCGCATTAAGAAAAACCGCATCCTTAAATAAGACAAACCCTGACGGTATCTGGTTACCGGCTTTTTTGAGAAGCTTATCCTGGAGAGCTGTTTTTAGCTCTGTCCCCGCCTTTGCTTTGTCCGCCTCGGAAATAGACGGGGCGGAGCCAACAAAGCCTCCAGATATTGCCGTTCCGGTCTTGGATCTGCCATAAAACTTTTCGTACTTCGGAGTGCCTTTAAAGCCTAAGATTTTAAAATCGAGCGGCCCACTATTATATCCCGCCCCTGCCTCTCCTGCGTAAATTTCCACCTCCACCGATCCCGGAGTACCGTCCTTTTGCACTCCCGGAACCGCTGTTTTGGTTTTAGTCTTGTAAATTTTACCGTTGGAGCCTTCCAGTCTTGTGTCTATGCTAAGCGTCTGGGGAGATGGACCGAACGCATTGAATATCATAATCCTGCCCGTAGCCCTTTCCGAGACATCTTTTTGCTCGGTGGCTTGTATGGTTTTGTCTTCGGTGCCATCAATAATAATGAGGTTGAAAGACAAACCTTCATTGGAATCTTTGACCGCGGAAAGATTTTCATTTACCGATATCTCTTCGACTTTTGGATTTATCGTTACCACCGCCCTGCCAAAAAAAATGGATAATGCAAAGAAGCAGAAACCCACGGATATCAACGCGACGCACCACAACATTAATCTTGACTTGTTTTTTCGAGAAGATTCCGCCCTTGGTTCCGGCCGCTTTTTTTTTACGGGTTGTTCTTCTTTCTTATCCGGGTTATTTTCTACCCTCTTATCGACTTTTTTTGCAGGCTTAAGCCCTTGCCTATCCCTCTTGTCTCTTACCATGTCCTCTAATAAATATTTAGCCATAGGTTATGATTGAAATAAAAAACGATTAATATAAATGGAATCAACTATCAAAAAAGGCTCGCGAATCGAGTTGTTTTCAAATTCCGCAGCCCGGTAAAATGCTTCCGTGTTTAGAAACGTAATTTCAAACTTTGATTCCGTCAGGGTGTATTGGCTGAACTGTTCGTTTTTTATTGTTTCGGAAAAAAAGTCCGCTAAGTCCTTGCCCATATCTATGTATATAGCGGAAGGGATAGAAACATCGTTGGACAGGTTAGCAAGTGATTCCTGGAATTTTTTTATCCATTCTTCTCTGGACTGCTCCATGATTAATTTAAGTTTTTGCGCGACCGTTGCTTCGGCGTGTCCGTCTTTAAAAAGAGAAATCAGAGAATTGGCTTCGGACAGCGTGCAGCCCAGGCTTGACGCCACCCCCCTTGTCAAAAAATTGCATCCGAGGGGAAAAGAAATCGACTCGCGCAATATGCTTTTTTTTATCATGGAAATATCGGTAACTTCCCCTCCAATATAAACAAGCAGAAAATTTTCCTGCGCCGGGTACATGTCCCGCACTACCGTAAAAGTCGCCATTAGCGAAGAGGAGAATTTTATCTGCGGATGAAAATGCCTGCCTATCGTCTCTTCAATTTTTTTGAAAACCTGCTCGCCGCCCACTGAAACAAAAAGTGTCATTTCAAGCTCCTTGGCTTTTTGGTCAAGCGGTTCCGATGTCTCGTATCCGTTTAACATGATTTTTATATTTTTTAGCTCAACCGCGCGGATTCCGCCTTTTACATTCGAGTATTTTGCCAAGTTTTCTTCTTCAAAAATTTTAATTTCTTTTTGTATCAGCTCATCGGCTAATTTGGCGGTAAATAAGAAAGGCGTATTTTTCTTAAGACTTATGATTCTGGTTTGGGAAACAAGCCAGGGTGAAGAAAGCACGCAAAAAATACGTTTTGGAGCCCCCAACCCCGCGGCATAAATTTTACCGGTAACTGTATCGAGTGCCCGCATGGTAAGAGATAAAAAACGGTCAATATCAATTTTTTCTCCAAGAGGTATCGGCTCCCTGCACGAGAAAATTATCTTCGGGATTCCGGACTTTCTAGCCAAAAAAAGCGCGCCGCCGACAAAAGAAGACCCAATATTAAAAACTAACACTAATTCCTCGGGCTCTTTTGATTTAGAAAAAATACCCATATGACATATTGTATCACAGATATAATAATTAATTAATTTCTATGTCGATATGCGCCACTTCCGGAAAATTTTCCCTTATCATCTGTTCCAGTTGGTCTATTTCGGTGCCGATGAGCCTAGGAGCGCGATCCATGTAATCCACGCAGAACTTTAGAAACTCCTCGTAATCGTCTTTTATGTTTTCGTACTCTTCTTTGAGTAAGCCTTTTTTGGCCCACTTCCTCATGAGAGCCGAGCCGTTCAACTCAATCTCGCATTTTATCCTGTACTTATTAATGTCAAGAACGGAAGATTTAAAATCAATCACTTTCTCGACGGACGGCTCGGCTTCCAATAATTTTACTATCTTTTTCCGGAAATCCTTCGGTATGGATTTTTCCACCAGGAAACCGTGGTTCTTTGAAATCAATATAACGGCAACAATCCCGAGCATAATACCGATGACAATTGATCCGATCGCGTCCCAATAAAAGTTACCCGTAAGTTCATAAAGCAAAATACTGCCGAAAGCTATGACAACGCCGAGCACGGCTATGGCATCCTCGTAGACTACGGTAATTGTCGCCGGATCCCCGTATTTTAGTGATTCAAGCAGAGTAACCCCTTTGTTGTGCTTTTTAAGGTCCTTAAAGGCGACATAAAGAGTAGAGAACTCCACGATAAGGGAAATGAAAAGTATCGCGAAAATTATCGGGCTGACCAGTATCTGTTCCTCGTGAATAAGGGACAAAACCCCTTTATAAATCGAGGCCACTGCACCGATAAAAAATATTCCGCAGGCGGAAATTAGAGCCCAAAAAAATCTTTCTTTACCGTAACCGTAAGAAAACTTCTTATTTTCTTTTTGCACCGACCTCTTTATACCTATCATCAGAAAAATCTGGTTTAGGGTGTCGGCCAGAGAGTGCACTGTTTCGGAAAAAAGGACTCCGGAGCCGGACAAGAGAAAGCCTATAAACTTTATTACCGTAACGAAAAAATCTCCCGCTATCGCGATCAAAACCGGCCTGTAGCCAGACACTTTATGCGAATCTTTTTTTGTAATAGGCATTACCACTTTATTCTAGCACCGCTTTTATGCGCCTTATTCCCTGTGCCACGGCTTCTTCTTTTTGGATTTTGAACCGGCCCAGCTCGGAAGTGTTTTTTACGTGCGGTCCGCCGCAGAATTCCTTGGATGCTATATTTCCCTCCTTATCCTGTATAAAGTAGACGGAAACTATGTCCGCATATTTCGCCCCGAACTCCATTTCGGCTCCGATGCTTTCAGCTTCGGAAAACGGCATCTCTTTGCGGACGACATCGAGCCTTCGGGCTATTTTGTCATTTACCCAGTCTTCCGCTTTTTTCTTTTCCTCATCGGTTAATTTATGGTCACAAAGAAAATCTATTCTAAGGCGCTCCTCAGTGATATTGCTGCCTCTCTGTTTGATATTTTTATCCACGACTGCCTGAAGCCCCGCCAAAAGCAGGTGGTGAGCGGTGTGAAGTTTTATTGTCTTTTCATTATGATTCGCGAGCCCCCCTTTGAACATGCCGGCAGAGGATGTGCGTGATTTTTCTTGATGTTTTTTAAATTCTTCTTTTGCTTCTTTAATTGTTTCTTTGTCGAATACTAACCCCCAATCTTCCATTATTTCTTGAGATAATTCGATCGGGAAACCAAAGGTTTGATATAGGTTAAAAAGTTCTTTGCCATTTATTTTAATTGTATTATTTTTTATTATTGCTCCGTTTGCTATATCATCCGGATCTATATTACCAAATATTCTATTGAATATTTTCTTTAATTCTTTATAACCATTATCAACAACAATAGAAAACTTATGTTCTTCTTTAACTATTTCTTCTTGTATTAAATCTCTTTGAGTTTCCAATTCAGGATAAAACTCTTTATATTGATTAATAAGAACCTCAGATACTTTAAATAAAAAATGCGGTGGTAATTTTAAGTTTATTTTCCCAAATTTTATTGCTCTTCGAATTAACCTTCTTAATATGTACCCTCTGTCTTTATTAGATGGAATTGTGCCATCCGCAATCATAAAAACGCTTGCTCTTGTGTGATCAGCCACAACGCGAACAGCTTTAACTATCTGATGATAATTTTTGTCAGATTCATGACTATATTTATCAAACCCTGGCCCAGAACCTCTATATCCACGTAAAAAATTAATATTTTTTATAATCTGTATAAACAAATCCGTATCATACGCCGTCTGTTTGCCTTGCATCACTGCCGTAATCCTCTCTAGTCCGGCGCCGGTATCAACATTTTTTTGCTTGAGTTTGCCTATTACTTTCCCATCCTTCTTTTCGTATTCCATGAATACGTCATTCCAGAGCTCTATAACCTTTTCTTTTTTTACCGCTTCTAAAAATTGTTCCTGGGTTAAGTCCCCCACACCGCCCGCCATGTCGTAAAACATTTCCGTGTCCGGCCCGCATGGGCCGTTATCCCCCGCTGCCCACCAGTTATCATCCACTCCCAAAAAGTAAACACGGTTTTTGGGTATTCCGACATATTCCCATATTTTAGCCGATTCGGTGTCTTTCGGGGCATTTTCATCCCCTTCAAAGCACGTCACGTACAGCCTCTTTGGGTCAAGGCCAAGCCCTTCTTCTTTTGAGGTTAAAAAATCATAGCTCCATTTAATGGCATCTTCCTTGAAGTAATCCCCGAGAGACCAGTTCCCCATCATTTCAAAAAAGGAAAAGTGCCTATTGTCGCCTATGTCGTCAAGGTCTCCAGTGCGTACACATTTCTGAATATCAACTATTCTTTTCCCCATCGGGTGCTCTTCCCCTAGGAGATAAGGCACAAGGGGCTGCATCCCCGCGGTATTAAATAAAACCGAAGGGTCGTTTTCCGGCACTAGCGAAGCCGAAGGAATTATTTTATGTCCTCTTTTTTCGAAAAATTTTAAAAATCTTGCTCTGATTTCATTTGACTTCATTGTCTTCGGATATTCTCCTAATCGGTTTTTCAAGAATATTTATTAAAATAAAAATCAAAAGCACCAATATGGTAACAATAAACGCGAGACTGAAAAGCCCGAAACCTGCCGCCATACCGATGCCTGCCATTACCCAAAGACCGCCTGCGGTAGTGAGCCCCCTTAATTGGGAGCCGTAAAGCATTATTGAGCCGGCACCCAAAAATCCTATGCCTACAATTACCTGTGAGGCGATTCTGGTCGGATCAAACCCCCCGATTTCCTCATACCTTATAGCTATCATCTCAGAAATAATTACAAAAAGAGCCGAACCCAAAGACACCAGCGCATGAGTTTTCATCCCTGCGTCTTTGTGAACCAGAAGCCTTTCGACCCCTACTAAGAGTCCGAGCACTACCGCTACCACTAACCTTAAAATAATTTCACTATTTTGCGTAAAAAATTGAGTCATGGATATATTATACAATTAGTGATTACAAAAGAAAAGCTGCGGTTAAAGTTTTTCTTCGTTGCTAGAGTTGGTTCCAGGAACATTAAATTCGAACAACTTCATTTGTCCGTAGTATTCGTAGATATCTCCATCGGATATGATAAACATATCTCCAGGGTTAGCGGTTTCCGTTTTGTCATTAATAGTGAAAGTACCCGCTCCTTCAATAACAAGGTAAGTCCTTGTGGCATTCTTTAGTTTTGTTTTATAGTGGCTGGTAATACAATTGACAAGGAGCGCGCTAAATCCTTTTCCGTCCTCGGCTTTAACATAGACATTACCGTTAAAATCAGTTCTATCGAAAAAATTTGTTTGGTTTAGAGAAATTTTCATATTTTTTATTATACTAGTATTTTAATCACTTAACTACTCCCCCGCCCATGCAAGTATCTCTGTCATACACTACAATAGACTGGCCTGGCGCGGCTAAAACAGGTTTTGAAAAAACAATCTCGGCTTTATTTTTAGGTAGGATTTTAACCATACATTCAAAGAATTCGCCGTGGTAGCGGATTTGAGCCGTATAACCTTTATTTTCCTCCGGAATTATTGAAATCCAATTTGTTTCCCCACAAGTCAGACTTGTGGCCGCTCCCCACAAGTCTGACTTGTGGGGAGCTTGTGAGACAATTAGGATGTTTTTCTTTATATCTTTATTAACAATATAATACCGGCTGTCGTTCGGGCTTTTTTTTGTAATAGTAAAGCCATGACGCTCCCCCAATGTATGAAACACTACCCCGTGGTGAAAACCTATTTCTTCTCCTTCAGTGTTTAAAACTTTCCCCTTTTTTTCTTTGATATAGTGTTTTAAGAATTCTTTCAAATCTACTTCGCCAAGAAAACAAATACCCTGGCTATCCTTTTTGGCGGCCACGGGTAGCTTGAACTTTTTAGCCAGCTTGCGAACTTCTGATTTTTTTAAATTTCCAACCGGGAAAATAATTCTTGAAAGCTGTTCCTGCTTCAAAGTCCAAAGAAAATAACTCTGGTCCTTTGCCGGATCTTTGCCTTTAAAAAGGTGAAAAAACTCGAAATAATTATTTGGCTTTACTCCACCCTCCGGATGGAGTAAACCGGAAAAATTTTGCAACGGCTGAACAGAAGCATAGTGCCCCGTTGCTACATAATCCGCCCCCATAGCGAGTGCTTTTTTCAGGAATACTCCGAATTTCACTTCTTTATTGCACATTACATCCGGATTTGGTGTCCTCCCGGCGCGATACTCGCGTATCATGTAGTCTGCAACTTCTTTTTTATAGACATCTTCAAAATTAAAGGTTAAAAACGGAATATCCAAAAAAGCCGATACACGCATAGCGTCCCTACGCTCTTCTTCCTCGTTGCATTCTAAAAATTCCGGATGCCAGGTTTTTATAAAAACACCCACGACTTCATAGCCTTGTTTTAAGAGCATCGCGGCAGAAACAGCGCTGTCTACCCCGCCCGAAAGCCCAACAAAAACCACTTTCTTCTTCATGTAGTAACCTTACAGTTGTATAAGTTTTTTGTAAAGTTCAAATGTTGCGCGGGCGTCGGAAAGGGCCGTATGCGCGCGCTCGTTTTTTATGTCAAAACGCATACACAATTCACGAAGAGAAAAATGCTCGAGTTGGGGATCCCGGTGAAGCTTGGCCCAGGCTACGGATATGGTGTCCAGTTTGTGATAATGCATCGTATTTGGTATTTTTGTTTTATTAAAAGAGTATTCCAGGAACCCCGCGTCGAACGCGACATTATGGCCTACCATTATGCAATCTTTCACCTTCTCTGAAAAAATTGCCATGGCCTTTTTGAGTGACAAAGCATCCTCCCAGTCTTTTTCGTTATAATGGTTCACTTTTAACGCCACAGGGTCGGCTTCTTCAATGCGTTGCGGTTTTATTTTTATTTCAAATTCTTCAATTACCTCCAAATCAAACGTGGTCAAAACAACTCCGATTTCTATAATCTCGTGTTTAAGCAAGTTCAGCCCCGTGGCTTCTATGTCTATGAAGGCAAAATTATGGTTTCTCATCTTAAATATTTTTGTTCGTTTGATTGATGTTCTGAGAAATTTTTAGCATAATGAATACCGCCATTTTTGTCATGTAGATAATAAAGGTATGGTGATTTTTGAGGATAAATAGCGGATTTTATTGCTTCAAGTCCGGGATTGCTGATGGCGCTCTTGGTTAAACCCCTTGATTTATAAGTTTCCGGCGCGGCGTCTACCTGTAGTGGCATACCGATAGATATTCTCTTCCATAAAATTCCGGAAATCATCGCTCGGTCGGCATCTCCTTTCGCCTCTTTCTCGATAATGGAAGCCATAATTATTATATCTTTCTCCTTTTTGCCGGAAGCAGTTATTTCTGGAAGAAGGGGCGTGATTTTTTTGGTGAAATTCGAGTTCATGGAATTAATTACATCTTCTTCATTGTCGGTATTTATAAAAAAATACGTGTCGGGGAAAAGACGCCCCTCCAAATCTTTCGCTTTCTCCAGAAAATTAGATTTACTAAAATTAGGCAGGCGAAGCGAAAACGTATCAGCTATCTGGTTTATATTATAACCTTCCGGTATTGTGACCGAAAGAGGTGCCAGAAAATGTTCTCCCCTCACAACCCTGCGGGCTACAGCAAACACGGGTAATTTATTTTCAAAATAATAATCAGTGGAAATAACCCCTTTTTCCCGACCAAAAAATATTATAAAAGCCTCAAACACCATGCGAGAACGAATGACATGTTCTTCTTTGAGTTTCAAAGATACCCCGCGCAAACTTGAGCCTAGCTCTATTTCCACTATAGCACCCTCGGGAAAATCAAGTGGAGCGCTTAGGAATAAAAAGTAAAAAAAGATCAAAAATAAAATTCCGCTAAAGACATATAAAAGGGTCTTCTTTTCCATCCCGTTAGAAATTTTAAAATTATTAAGCATAGCTGTTATGTTGTGCCCGTATAATTTCTAACGGGACAAGTATATTAAGTCGGTAAATTCGTAGGCGGAGAAGCTTCTTTGGATTCGATGCGCTCCAGCGTAGGCACGCGCATTATCTGGCCTGGGAAATGCCAAATAGTGGCTATTTCTTCCGTATTCAAAACAAAAGTTTCGTGGTGAAAGTACGCCGTGACTATACCGTCAATAGGCCACGGAAGAGTGTGCTTAGAAAACAAGTGATGTCTTAAAGGCAGGTGGAAAAATGCCCGTTCGCGGTATTCGTGAAGCATTCTATTGGCTAATGTCATGATGGTCTTGGTGGAAGCCGGGAAAAGTCCGCTGTATGCGTCGGCCTGGGTTGGATTGATACGCCAAAGCTCGTTGCAGTCCGGCTTGGCAAACTGACGAAACATTAGACGAATATCCCTGGAATTATTTGTCCTATGGCCCGGAGGGAATATTTCCTTCGTTGCCACATACATAATCCGTATACCAGTATCAAAACCAAGCTTGCCTGTTTTGGCATTCATGGCCGTCAAGGCATTTTTATACGCATCTGGCGGTCTTATTTCTTTGGCGAATCCTCCATCTATACCTGGCTGAAGCCTAGTATAGGGCTTAAGCCATTTTTCCATCATTACCCTTGAGTGAGTTACCCAGTCATGCTTGCCGAATAAAGTGCCTTCGGTACGGTAAGTTTTTTTGGAAGGTGTAATGACAATCTGCATCCACATCTGTTCTCCTTTTTGGATAGAACCGAAAAGTTCCACGATTGGAGAAACAGGATCCACTTTGAATTCTTCCTTGGGGTCCTTGTCCAGGCCGAAATCCACATAAGTTTTAATCGGCCAAGACTGATCCTTTAATACCTTAAATTCACATCCCCAACCGTTCCATTCACTTGTCGGTGTTATTTCATCTACCCCCAAAGTGTAATCCTCCACTGCTCTCACTTGCGCCTGCGGATATTGCGCATACATTTGCGTCTCAATCAAACCCCGAATACGGGTAGGTGTGCGTATATAAAAACCCACCCTGCCGTCAATAGAGGCAATTTCTAGTGAAAACCAAAACCACACGGCTCCCTGCCAATACTCTTCCAGCCCTCCTTTTATGCTCCAATGGTAGAGGGCGTTGGTTATAAAAAGTTCCATTGCCTTGGGAGAACGTAGGACTTCGCGCGGGGGAATGATTTCCAGAAGCACATAATCTATCCCGGAGATAAAATCCTGGCGTATGTAATGCACCCAGAGCACCCAGGCTACGCGCCCGAGTATTATTACACCTATCAGAGAAAGCATAAATCTTGCGACAGCGTATTGGAAACCAAACGCAAAAATAAGATAGGCCGCTAACGCAGCCAATATCCAGTACCAATTTTCTAATACCCACTCTTCCGCCGCATCGATGCCGCTCTTTGCTTCTTTTTTGGGACCAGCCATGCCTCTATTTTAATATAGAAAACTAAAAAACACTAGCAAAATTTTCGCCTACCGAAAGAGTGATATTGCGGAGATTAGTCCTACGCGGCTGAATAAAGGCCGGCTTTGCTTTTTTTGAAATATTTAGGATTGGCCAGGTTTACCAGTATGGTATTTTTCTTGAAATATCTTTCTTTCATAACTCTTTTCACGACTTCATCCTTCCCCATGGGTCCTTCCTTTTTTAAAATATCCTGTATGACTTCACGGGCTATGCCTGCCTTATATCCCCACTCCGCAAGAGCATACATGCCTCTGCCCACTAAGACAAAGCGGGAATCTTTTATGAGCTCGTTATGGCAAGTAGCGTAATGGGTTTTTTTCCCGAAAGTTTTGGAAATGGAATCTGCCACTTCTTTGAAATGCATGGGAGAACCGTGCCGCCTCATGACAAGGAAAGCGTAATCTTTGACCCCGCGGGTGCGTATATTCGGAGAGGAAGCTTTTCCCCATTCCCCCAGTCCGTTCTTCGCTATGGCTTTGGACATAGAGAGCCACCTTTTTGCTATTTCTTCATCGCGGTAATGCTCGGACACATCCTTCATTTGTTCGAAAAACTTCTTTATCATTTCCGTTTCCGGAATCAGATCTTCGTCTTTCAGGCTGGCGTAAAGTTTCCTGAGAGCATCGTGAACTTTTTCTGTCATTCCGTTGTCAACGCTCCACCTGGTATGAAAATGGTCGTCTTCCCGATGTTTTTTGAAAGCGTCTCCAAGCACCATGAAAAAATGAATATGATTTTGGGTTGCTTCGTCTTTGGAGATATATGGTAAAAATTCGTGTTCGGCCACGATTGACCCCAGCTTGTGCATGAGCTGCTTTAGCTCTTCGAAAACAGCCTGCTCCATTTTATAAGCTTCGGACTTTTTTATTGAATTTAAAGCCGCGTCTTCCACCTGGCGCACACGTTCCCGAGTAATATTATATTTTTTCCCTATTTCTTCGAGGGTTTTTCTTTTGCCGTCGGATGTCAACCCGAAACGGTTCATAATCACGTCGGATGCGCGGTCTTGGAGATGTGATGTTATTTTTTTAGTTATTTTTTTTGGTTTGAAAGATATCGTTGCCATGTTTTTATGTTATTATTTTACCTCTTTGCCTCAATTCTACCGCTTTGCTTTGACCCGGTCAATCTCGGTCAGATATCTTTTGCGTAGTCTCACCGACTTCGGAGTGACTTCCAGATATTCATCATGATTCATTACCTCAAGCCCCCGCTCTATACTCAGAGTAAAAACAGGATTAAGGGTTATTGCTTCATCGGTTCCCGAGGCGCGCATGTTGGTAAGCTGTTTTCCTTTTGTGGGATTAACGGACATGTCTTCTCCCTTCAAAACATTACCTACAACCATGCCTTCATATACCTCTGTGCCGTGCTCTATGTACAATATACCACGTTCCTGTAAATTTGCAAGTGAAAAGGCTACGGCCTTGCCTGCCACCATGGAAGCCATTGAACCATACTCTCTCTTTTTGATTTCCCCCGCATACTCTTTAAATCCCGTAACCCGCGAAGACATGATGCCTTCTCCTTTGGTGTCTATGATAAAACCGCTCCTGTAGCCCAAAAGCCCGCGGGTAGGTATATCGAAAATAACCCTTACCACCCCATGCTTTTCGGCCATATCTTTCATAATCCCTCGCCTTTTGCCTATCTTCTCAATGACACTTCCGGAGAATTCTATTGGTACGTCAATGACTAGCTCTTCGTACGGTTCTGTCTTAATTCCGTCCTGTTCTTTTATAATAACTTCGGGCTGGGATACTTGCATTTCGAAACCTTCGCGTCGCATGTTTTCGAGCAGTATTGCTATGTGAAGCTCTCCCCGCCCGTAAACTTTAAAGAAACTCGGGCCCATGTTGTTTGCGCCCTGGTCCGGGGAAAAATCCACCTTAAGCCCCACGTTTATTTCAAGTTCTTTCTCCAGCCTTTCTTTTATTTGTCTTGAAGTTACGAATTTTCCTTCGCGGCCGGCAAACGGAGAATCGTTGACTAAGAAGTTAAGCGAAAGTGTCGGTTCGTCGATGGCTATGTGCGGCAGAGGCTCGAGTGATTCATCTTCACACAAAGTCTCTCCGATATATATGTCCGGAATTCCCGACAAGAGAACAATGTCTCCCGAAGTGGCTGTTTCTACTTCCTTTCTGTTGATTCCTTCAAAAGAAAAAAGTTTTGTTATTTTTCCTTTTCGGGTGCTGTCCGCTCCGTCAACATTCCCCCTTACGAATACCTGACTGCCGGAGAGTATTTTGCCGGAATAAATGCGCGCCACGGCCATCCTACCTAAAAAGTTGTCGTAGCCGAGGTTGAAAACCTGCGCGGACATTTTTTGCTCTTCATCTTTTGATGCAGGCGGAACTTTTTCCAATATAAGGTCAAGGAGTGGCGACAAGTCCTTGGAATCATCCCCGATATTCTTGAAGGCCTTGCCTTCCCGACCAATCGCGTAAATGGTTTCAAAATTTGCCTGTTCGTCGTTCGCGCCCAGCTCAAAAAATAGTTCGAGGACTTCTTCATGCACTTTGTGCGCGTTAGCGGCTGGCTTATCTATTTTATTTATAACTACAATCGGCTTGAGACCAAGCTCAAGAGACTTCTTTAAAACAAACCTAGTCTGCGGCATCGGCCCTTCGGCGGCATCCACCAAAAGAAGCACGGAATCAATCGCGCGCAAAACACGCTCAACTTCGGAGCCGAAGTCCGCGTGTCCGGGAGTATCAACGATGTTTATCTTAGTTCCTTTATACTGTATAGAAGTATTTTTGGAGTAAATGGTTATGCCTCGTTCTTTTTCCAAATCGTTTGAATCCATAGAGACGCCATCGTCCTGTAACCCGCCGTTTTGTTTCATCAAAGCGTCGGTCAAGGTAGTCTTGCCGTGGTCCACGTGCGCTATAATTGCTATGTTTCTGATTTCCATATGTTGGTCAAACAAAAAAGCCCTCAGGCCGTTTTGTAATCCTTTTTATAATAACATAGTTTTTTTAAAACAACAAGTTTTAGGAGCGGAAGGAAGGATATTAATAATCCCCATCATACTTCCACATTCTGACTTCTTTCTGAAGGCCAGCATTGCTTCTATATTTAGTAAATCTCCTTACTTCTTCATCTGTTGGGTTAATAGATAGAAAAAGATTGTAAGCCTCATTTACCTTTGCATCTTTTTCACTAGAGATGTCTTGTGTTGTTTGTGCATCATTTTGAAGGTAGTCCAATAATTCTTGAATACGACGAAGCTTTCTTTCTATTTCTTCCCTCCCTCCCTCAATTTTTTTAGATTGATCCATCATCTAATTATTATAATATGTAACCGTTCAAAAAACCATAGATGTGCACCGGGTTGGACTCGAACCAACGATGCCCGAAGGCGGGTGATTTACAGTCACCTGGAATAGCCGCTATCCGACCGGTGCATTTTATTTTTTATTTCCAAATATCGGCTTACATGCTTAGGGTTGGATGGTTTAATCTCCTCAAAAAATCTTTTTACATCACCCCTTCTTGTAAGATAGATATTATACATACTGATACTTGACGGATTGTATTCTAACTTTTTAAGCATTAATTGTAAAGATTTAAGCATTGGTAGAGATCTGTTACAAAAAGATAATTGTATCCCATGCTGTAATTTATACACAGATCCATCAGTATCAAAAAACCCCTTTAGAAAACGTCTCATAAAAATATTTTTATTACATACCCATGATGGTACATCAACTTGTGATTTAACCTTATTGTGAACAAGACCCTGTTTCAATAGCCATGATGTTACATCTACTGAGCCGAGATAAACATCTCTATATCCACCGCTTCGGATAGAAATTTTTACATTTGTTTTGAATATTTTTTTGATAAGCAATCTTACATACTTAGCATACCTTTCCTCTTTATTTCCTAAGCTAACGACAACTTGAAAATGACTAACGTGACCGTCGCCAAGCATAATGCCAAAAAACTCTGCCAGGTCTTCGGAATATTTTGGGGGGATTTTTACATCAATTCTCTTTTTTAAATAATTCTTTTTTAAATGGGGCTGGGTTTTTATATCTAGGCGCTTCAGCCTTCGAAAAACCGTTGATTCTGGCATACCTAAAATTTTGGAAACTTCGCGCAAACTTTTATTTTGTTTGATGTACAGCCTAAAAAGTTCGGAACGACATTTAGCTTCTTCTTTTGTTGTCCAGCGTCTAGCCATTACTCAATGATAGCATTATATAACTAAAATCGCAATTAACCACTCTACTATGTATGTATTCATACAAAAAGATACAAAAAACTATTTTTGTATCTTTTTGTTACGTAACGAATTACGTAAATCAATACGTATTACAATCACTAAACGGACGAGCGGGATTTTACGCGGATATTGCTTTTGATTTTCCCTTTTTTTGTTTCAATGAAGAGTTCGCCATTTTTTACGGATACGTGAACAACATCGCCTTTCTTTACTCCGCTCGAGATGATATAGGAGGCCACCGGATTCAATATTTTATTTTGAATGAGGCGATTCAGCGGTCGTGCTCCGTAATGCGGGTCATAGCCGGCCTTTGCCAGGTAATCCAGCGCCCCGCCGTCAATCTCGAATCCGATGCCTTTGTTTGCGAGTCGGTCAACGACGACTTTGATACGTAAATTCACTATCTCTTTTATATTCTCTTCAGAGAGCACGTCAAATACGATTATCTCATCCAGCCGGTTCAAAAATTCCGGGCGAAAATTATCTTTTAGCGCCTCCATGACTTTTTCTTTCATATTGCTGTAATCCTGTCTGGCGGAATTATTGGAAAATCCTATTGATTCCATTTTTTCCACGAACTGCGAGCCGATGTTGGAAGTAAGAATAATAATCGTATTCTTGAAATTTACCACCCTGCCTTTTCCGTCGGTAAGTCTGCCTTCGTCAATCAACTGCAGGAGCAAATTAAACACTTCCGGATGAGCCTTTTCTATCTCGTCAAACAATATTACGGAGTAGGGCCTGTGCCTGACGGCTTCGGTAAGCTGTCCCGATTCGTCATAGCCGACATACCCCGGCGGAGAACCGATGAGTTTGGACATGGAGTGGCGCTCCATATACTCAGACATATCAACTCTTATTATGGCGCTATCATCGTTAAACATAAATTGGCCGAGCGCCTTCGTTAACTCGGTTTTCCCTACCCCCGTAGGACCAAGGAAGATAAAACTCCCGATAGGCCTGTTCGGGTCGCCTATGCCCGCTCGAGAACGACGTATGACGTCGGACACCCGCTTGATCGCCTCGGTCTGGCCGATAACCCTTTTGCCGAGTTCGGCTTCCATTTTCTCCAGCTTTTCGCGCTCTTCTTCAAGCATCTTGGTAAGAGGAATACCTGTCCACCTAGCAACCACTTCGGCTATATCCTCCGCTGTGATTTCTTCTTTTAAAATCCTGCGCGATTTCTGCAGCTTCTTTAGACGAGCCAACTTGGTATCTAGTTCTTTTTTTAGGTTTGGTATCTTTCCGTAACGCATTTCCGCGGCTCGGGACAAATCCGATTTCATTTCCGCGTCTTCGGCTTCCAGACGGATACTCTCTAGCTCTTTTTTGATTGCGCGTATTTCAACCACAATCGCTTTTTCATTCTGCCATTTAAGTTCAAGCTCTTTTGTCTTCTCGGATAAATTGCCAACCTCTTTGTCTATTTCTTTTATCCTATTTTTAAACTCTTTCTGCTTTTCCTGATTTTTTTCTCCCGTACCGGAATTTATTTCTTTTTTGAGCGCTTCTTTTTCTATTTCCAGACGCATCGTCTTCCTGTTCGCATCCTCCAAAACCGGCGGCTTATTTTCCAGCATGATTTTAAGCGAAGAAGAAGCTTCGTCAATCAGGTCCACTGCCTTGTCGGGTAAAAATCTGTTCGTAATATAACGAGCGGATAAGTTAACGGCAGAAATTATCGCATCATCGGTAATTCGTATCCCGTGGAAAAGTTCGTAGCGTTCCTTGAGCCCGCGCAATATGGCGATGGCGTCTTCCACCGAAGGTTCGTCTATATAAACAGGTTGGAATCGGCGGGCTAGCGCCGGGTCCTTTTCAATGTGTTTTTGGTATTCTCTTAATGTGGTTGCCCCGATAGCGCGCAATTCTCCTCGGGAAAGCGCCGGCTTCAGCATGTTTGACGCATCCATAGTTCCTTCTGCCCCGCCCGCACCGACTATGGTATGTATCTCATCAATAAAAAGAATTATTTTGCCGTCGGAGCGCTCAATTTCTTTCATTATGCCTTTTAGTCTCTCTTCGAATTCTCCGCGGTATTTTGTTCCCGCCACCAAAAGCCCCAGGTCAAGCGACACTAGTTCTTTTTCTTTTAAGGATTCCGGAACATTACCTTTAGCAATGAGCTGAGCAAGGCCTTCTACTACCGCTGTTTTACCGGTGCCGGCCTCGCCTATTAATATAGGGTTATTTTTCGTGCGCCTGGAAAGTATCTGCATTATGCGGGTAATTTCAATGTCGCGTCCAATTACTGGGTCCAGCTTGTCTTCTTTGGCGAGCTTGGTCAGGTTGCGTGTGTATTTTATAAGCAATTTGAACTTTTTCGGCTCCGAGACATTCGTTATGTTTTGGCTCCTCAACTCTTCCAGCACTTTCGTAACCTGGTCTTTGTGGATTCTAAAGCGCGCCAATGTTTCCCGGGCCTCGCTGGTAACTTCAAGAATCGCAATAAAAAGATGCTCGGTAGAAACAAAGTCGTCTTTCATATATTCGGCAAGCTTGGCCGACTGTTCAATCACCTGCGCCAAATCCGGATTGAGGTAAATTTGATACGATGGCGAGAGCGTACTGTGTGATTCCGGCAATTCAATCAACTCCAAAACTGAATCCGTGAGAAGCATGGTGTCAATTTCCAATTTGTCCAGAATGGAATTTACCATTGATTCGTCCTGAAGGAGAAGCGCAGCAAGTAGATGCAGAGAAGAAACGTGGTTTACTCCCCGTTCGATAGCGAGTTCGTGGGCTTTTTTAATCGCATCTTTTGCTTTTGTTGTGAATTTGTTTAGTGGTGGCATATATAAATTATATACTATGTGTCAAGCGCCGAAATAAGCTTCCTAATCTGTAGGTGACGTTTGATTTCCTTCGGTATTACCCGTGTCAGGAACTGGTTCCGACGGCGGAGTTTCGGTTTTAACCAATTCAATAATTGTAAAATCTTTTTCTACTGTTACTTTGGAGACTTTTTGTTCTCCTAGAACACTTTTAATTACATATACCTCGCCTTCTTTCGGTTCTGGGATTACAGCCCCCATAACTACTTTATTATCCCCTAAAAACAATCCTGTACCTAAAATTTTATCTTCTGTTTCTCCTGACTGCGCAGGCAGGCCTTTCAAATATAAAGTGACTGTTAGCGGCTTTATGGCCTTAAGGTCTGCCAGTAGTTTTTTTTCTTCAGGTGAAAGTGCCTGTGTATTCGGCACAACATCCGCCGGAACAACTTTTTCCACGGTTTCCCGCACAATACGGGTAACCGGAATCGTAACCGATGCCGGGGCTTGCTGCATTAGTGTTACCGTAGTGATCCCTGTCGCTATTGAAGTGACAAACGAAAGGAGCACCGCGAGCAGTATTAATTGAGCTTTATTTAAATCCTTGATATCCATAGACTAATCATACCACTTTTCCAGTTTTTGCAAAATTTCATAAAGCGCTTTAACAGCGAGGTCGATATCTTTTTTGGTAGTATCGCCGCCAAGGGAAAAACGGAGTCCGCCTATCTCCGGGTCTGACTCTGGACGCAATGCTTTTATGACGTAGGAACCCCCGTCTTTGGAACTTTCACACGCGCTTTTTGAAGATGCCATTATCCCCTTGGCGGAGAGCTCGATAACCATAAGGTCGCTCGGAATTTTGGGTAATGTGATATTCACGTTGTTCGGTAAACGATTCTCCATGTCACCATTGACCACTATTCTACTATTCGCGCGAATTAGAGAATGAAAAAAGTAATTGCGAAGTTTTGTTAAGCGTTTTGTTTCTTTTTCTTTTATATTCTGCGCTGATTTTAACGCGACAGAAAATTTCAAAATCTCCGGCAAGTTTTCTGTGCCGGGTCGCAACCTTTGCTCTTGGTCTCCCCCGCCAAATATATTTACAAAACTGACCGAATTCTTTTTATAAAGAACGCCCACTCTCCCCGCCCCTTCAATCTTTGAACCGGAAAGCGTTAGCATATCTACCCCTAGTTTCTCGACTTTCAAATCTAAATAATTTACAGCTTGTACTGCATCAGTATGAAAAAAAATATTATTTCTTTTATTTTGCTTTTTGTAATGCCTTATTGCTTTCGCAATTTCTTTTATGGGCTGGATTGTACCAATTTCGTTGTTTGCATACATCACAGACACAAGCACAGTATTTTTTTTAATTTCTTTTTTTATTTTTTTTGGATCCACTACCCCGTTTGTTTCAACTGCTACGATGGAAACTTCCGCAAAACCCCTTTGTACGAGTAGTTTGCAAGTTTCTAAAACAGAGGGATGTTCGATGTTGGTAGTGATTATATGCGGAACGGGAACAGAAGAATTCCGCCGGCGGAAGGTTCCGGCCGCAGGCTGGAGAAAAGCCAAGGAATTTTTCTGTTCCCGAAAAGCGAAAATTACCCCTTGTATCGCCATGTTATTGCTTTCGGTGCCGCCGCTCGTAAAAATTATTTCCTGGCTCCGCGCGCCGAGCATACCCGCCACTATCCCCCGCGCTTCTTCGAGTTTCTTGCGGGCATTTACCCCGAGTTCATGAATCGAGCTCGGGTTCGGAGACGCGCTTGCCGCGAAATCCATGTATATTTTTTGGGGTTTCTTTGTTGATTTCGCCATAAAAATAGTATACACTAGTTGGAATGAATCCCGTACGAAATAACGGGATTTAGCTTACAATGTTAACACTTCTATCCAAACAAATAAAGATGGAATTTCGTACGGGATGAATATAAAGCTCGACAGTATAGTTTTTTTGGCTTTTTTTATTTTATCCGCTCTCTTGTTTTTTATAGCGGCTATTTGGGCGTTCAGCACAGAAAAAAGATTGAAGAAATTTTTTGCCGGCAAAAAAGCGAAAGACCTGGAAGATACCTTGAGTACCCTGCAAAGCGAGATAGAAAAATTCAGAAAAGAAAAAGAGAGTATTCAAAAAGAAATAATTACAATAAATTCCAAACTTAAAAAAAGCATCCGCGGGCTTGAAACAGTGCGTTTCAATCCGTTCCCTGACCAAGGCAGCAATCAGAGTTTCGCGATCGGCATGCTCAACGAAGAGGGCAACGGTTTGGTAATATCCAGTTTATATTCCCGCGAACGTATGAGCATCTTTGCGAAACCGGTCAAAGCGGGCGTTTCGGAATACGAGCTTACCCTCGAAGAAAAAGAAGCGCTGAACAAAGCAAAAGTATAATGGAAAAAAATACCCAAAAACAGAATGTTCGCGCCTCGGCCGTAGACCTACCCTCGGGCGTAGCTCTACGGGCGAGCCGGGCGAGACCGCCCATAGTGGCGGTAATGGGCCATATCGACCACGGCAAATCAACGCTCCTCGATTACATCAGGAAGACAAACGTCACCGAAACGGAGACGGGGGGCATAACTCAAAGGATTTCCGCCTACGAAGTCGTGCACAAGGATGAAAATGGCGCGGACAAAAAAATTACTTTCCTGGACACACCAGGACACGAAGCTTTTTCAAAAATGCGCGAGCGTGGAGCGGAGATAGCGGACATAGCCATACTTGTCGTATCCGCATCCGAAGGTGTAAAGCCTCAGACAATAGAGGCCTGGAAAACCATAATGGAGAGCGGTATACCCTATATTGTCGCCATAAATAAAATAGACCTCCCCGGCGCGAACGTGGAAAAAGTAAAAACAGAACTGGCGGAGAATGAAATCTACCTCGAAAACTACGGCGGTACTGTGCCGTTCGCCGAAGTGTCTGCGAAAGTTGGCACCGGCGTCGACAATCTGCTTTCCCTTATACTCATTCTCGCGGAAATGGAAACCCTGACCGGAGACGCCAAAGAAGCAGCCACCGGCTTTGTAATAGAAGTAAATCTGGACTCAAGGCGCGGAATAATGGCGACTCTGATTATAAAAAACGGGACAATAAGGAAAGGCATGACGGTCGCCGTGGAAAACAGCATTTGTTCCACCCGCATAATAGAAAACTTCAAAGGAGAAATGATAGATGAAGCTTCTTTCTCCTCCCCCGTACGCATAGTTGGTTTTGATAAAATGCCGAGAGTCGGCGCGCAATTCAAAGCTTTTGAGAAAAAGAAAGGCGCGGAAGAATACGCGGAAAACTTCCAAGTCGGTAAAAAACCGGATCTTCTCAAAAAAGACAGCGCAAAAAAAGTGATTCCTGTCATCCTAAAGGCTGATGTCGCTGGTTCGGTTGAAGCAATAGAAAAAGAAATTTCAAAAATACAAAATGATTCCGCGGAATTCAGAATAGTCGGAAAAGGTATAGGGCCAATTTCCGAGTCCGACATAAAAGGAGTGGCTTCGGGTGAAGATGCGATAGTAATCGGATTTAATGTCAAGGCCGACAAAAGCGCGGTGGAAACCGCGGAAAACAGGAACATAACGATTTCTTTTTTTGATATTATTTATAAAATGACCGAGTGGCTATCCGAGCAAATGGAGGAACGCAGACCGAAAGTTGAAACGGTAGAAATTACCGGCCGGGCAAAAATTATCCGTGCTTTCAGCCGCACCAAAGAACGACAAATAGTCGGAGGAAAAGTGGCTGAAGGGCAAATTAGCCTAAATAGCACTGTAAAAATAATGCGCCGGGAATTCGAGATAGGGCGCGGAAAAATCGTAAACTTGGAAAAGAGCAAAGCGAAAACAAGCATGGTTGAAGAAGGCACGGAATTCGGAATGATGATTGAATCCAAGATAGAGATAGTAGCCGGCGACATGCTGGAGGCGTTTGCGATAATGCAAAAGTAAAACTTGTCCCGTACTAAATTTTTGAGGAAAAACAATGACCACTAATATTAATAATTTAAAATTTTAGTACTGGGATGCCTGAAACAACCAAGCGCAATGAAAAAGTGGCGAATTATATAAAAGAACTCGCTGCGCAGTTCCTGGAACGCGAAAATAACAGAACTTCTCTCATAACCGTGACTTCCGCTTCCTGCTCCCCGGACCTCAAGCGCGCCACGGTGTTTATCACGGTCCTGCCAACCGACAAAGAAACAGTCGCGATAGATTTCTTAAAACGAAAACGTGGAGAACTGCGAGACTTTTTGAAGAAGAACATGCCTATAAAGACAATCCCTTTTGTGGACATCGCCCTCGACCTCGGGGAAAAAAACCGTCAAAAAATTGACGAATTGCTCCGAAAAAAATAATCCTACTTTTTGAGGCCTGGGTGGGAATCGCACCCACGTATATTCCTTTTGCAGAGGAATGCCTTACTACTTGGCTACCAGGCCACACACGCTTATCACCTTAAAGCCTCTGCACAGAGGAATGGCATATTCGCTACGCTCACCCTACTTGGCTACCAGGCCAGTTGTGCTCTAATCATACACTTTGCTCGAACCTATTTCACACGCGCGGAGCGCGTGGAAGCTCTGGACTAAATCGTACGCTCGGACTCTACGCACCTCGTCCGCTCCCTGCGGTCGCGGGCAAACCCAAAAATTTTCCTTCCTTATTCCAGATTTTCGGCGGGGGGTGTGGGGGGAGCCGACAAAAAATGGAAAGGAAATTTTTGGTTTTGCTTCGCCGTTTCAGACTACTAAAAG
>Ga0209542_10002933_pt1 | contig 37356 bp, 36 predicted proteins | sample RifCSPhighO2_01_FD_184028 | JGI IMG/M metagenome (GOLD analysis project Ga0209542, IMG submission 184028) | Soil microbial communities from Rifle, Colorado - Rifle CSP2_plank highO2_0.1 (SPAdes) (version 2) | ecosystem: Environmental > Terrestrial > Deep subsurface > Rock core/Sediment ... | reverse complement strand
TGTTATCAGGGCAAAATGTTGGAGTCCGTTCATTGGCGCAGCGTAAAGCTTGAAGGCACCTTCACGTCATCGTCGTTGAGGCTGTTTATGGCTACATCATAGAACGTTATCGTTGTTTTCTTGTCGTTTTTTGTCAGCTCGATCTGGAACGGGAAGCCATAAAACTCGTCCAGCCACATCGTTCCTGTGCTGCCATCCTTCATCTCGACAAGGACTTCCTGTGTTTTTCTATTCTCAAGAAGCTGCGTGTTCTTGCCCAGCTCCGCATATGCGATATCTCCCAAGTAATCCAATGGCAGCTTTTCTAGGTCATGCGCTCCATAGACGGCCTCGACATACGTTTTGTAATAATTCGGCTCACAGATGCTCGCTTCGCACGTTCCCTTCGCTGTTTTCGCCTTCACGTCGAGGAAAACAACATCATAGCGCTCCTCATCATTCTTGCCTCTGCGCTCGCTGAGATCAATGCGTATGAAGTCACCTTTTACGTTAATCTTGTCACGCTGGTTGAGCTCGCCGAATCCGTAGCTATAACTCGTCACTTTATCATGTTTGGCAAGGAATTCCCGTGTTGGGGAGTCGATCTCCTTAGTAGGTTCCGGGGCGGGTGTTACAGGCTCTGTAACCTGTTCCTGTGGAGCCGCGGGTTCTGGAGCGGGCGGCGCTTCAGGCGGTGTTGGCGCGCATGCCACAATAAACAATGTAAGTACACACAGTATCCATAGTCCTGTTTTCATATGAGAAACCTCCTTTTTAGGGGTTTTGAGCACGTTTTCTATTTAAATGTTGTTGATAAAATCACAGTCAGGCGGCAGGTATTTAGGATGAGCCAGCCAATCATGGCGGGCGACGGTCATTTTGCTGCACAAAATGCCCTGCTCGGGATTCCCGTATGGAGCACGGAAAATCATGGATTTTCCTAGTTGCGCTCGCTTCGCTCGGCAACCATCCCCTCCCTCGCCGCCGCCATGGCTGGCTCGCAAAGACAGGGATTGCATGGAGTTCGCAAAGGGCCTTATTTGGATACTTTACTCCCAATCAATCTCCCAGAATTCGCATCAAAGTTAAATAAAAAAAATAAAAAGAAAAAAAGGCGTTAGCCTTATTCAGCTGCTTCGTCTTCAGCAGGGGCTTCTTCTTCTTCCATCACTGGGGAAGGTGCTCCTACGGAGATGTCAGACAAGCTCGTTCCAGTCACTTCGACTTCCATGCCACTGAGTGCATAGTCCTCGTAATTTGCAAGGACTCTCGATGCTCTCTGTGTGTCTTCAGCAGTCCAACCTGCGATGACCATGGAAACCTTCTCACCGTTCTCGAACAGCTTGATCAAAGCCTTGTTTTGCGGGATTCCTGAGGCCGCGCCACAGGTTCCTGCTTCAAGACCCATGATCTCTGCGCTGATAGCGTTGACGCAAGATCCACCGATGGATAGCACGTTGTTCGCCGCGAGATCCGCTGAGCTGACGTCCTTGTCGAGCTTTGCAGCGCCAACTTCAATCTTATTGATGTTGACGTTTTCAGAGCCCGCTCCTACGCCACCTGAACTCGAGGATGCTCCCGAGGTGATGTACACCTGAGGCAGTCTCTGCGCTTCTGGATAGTCGATGATGAGCTCATCGGGGTCGCTTGATGGGTTTGTGTATTTAATGAACGCACCAAGTGAGTTGTATCCGTACTGCACGTTGTCCTCGTCGTCTGGTGTCACAAGGCTATAGACATCCAACTTTGTCAGGTCAACTTCTGTATCAGACGTTGCTGAGATGTTGTATTGGATGTTTGCTGGTGTCAGGTCCTCGTAGTCGTCCGAATCAGGTGTGCTGATCGTTACCGTTAGCTTATCGGCAAGATCAATTGTCGCGGCTCCACCTGTCTGGTTGCCCGCTATCGCTATTTGGGCACCTGCACGTGTGGTTATTGAGACCGCGTTCGACTCGTTAATGGTTCCGTCTCCATCAAGGTCGACCTTGATTGAGAAGTCGTTGCTTGTAATGGCTTCGTGGTTCTCAACCTTATATGAGCCTCCTCCAATATTGAAGGTAGCCGTAGCTGATCCGCCAGCTGCTGTGTACGTCTTTTCTAGAGTCTCTTTTGAACCGACGTTCTCGATTTTAAACTTCGGGTTTTCGTCCGTTGACTTGTCAGCTCCCTTGTAGCGCAGCAGGTACGTTGGTCGCTCTCCAGCATCTTTCGTCGCGTCCGTTATGATGAAGTAGTCATCTTTGCTGACGTTTCGGCTTTCGTTGATGATAAAGTCGTCATCATCGTCTCCCATCTTCAGGACACTTGCTGCGGATGCGTACGCTAATGGTGCTTGGACAAGATTTCCGCCCCAGTCCATAAAGCTGAGCCTATACTTGTCTTTGCCGCTCGTCTTGATGCTGATCTCTTCTGCCTCTGCTTCCTCTAAGCCAAGGTACTCGATGTCCCAGTTGTTCGTGAAGAGAACTTCTTTCTCATCACCCTCTGCTGCAATGACTTCACTGAGTTTCTTGCCTGCAGGGACATAGTAGTCATCATCAGCATCCATGTTCACGAGGATGTTGTTGACCTGGCTCTCAGTTGCTGTTGGTGTACCCTTAATGGTTACAAGAGATCCATCAATGCTTTCATCATTCACCTTGATCGCGGTGTCTCCTGTTCCAACAACGCTGATGTTTGTATCCTTCAACACGACCTTTTGGGCTCCGATGAAGAACTCAACGAGATCCTGCGTGACGTCTCCTGCCTCGTTCGGAATAAGATCGGTTACGCCAATCTCTGTTCCGTCTGCAAGTTTGTCCGAGTCACCATCCGAAATGGATTTTGTCGACTCGCCGTTCACGGTGAACTTGGCAATGATTGTGCCTTGGTCCGTGATCGCGTCAACAGTAACCTCGTACGGCTTGCCAGCGATAGTATACGTCTTTGTCTCGCCTTCCTGGAGGATGTCCTTTACGGCTCCACCCATCAACGTGAGCTCCATGCCATGCCAAGCTCCAGCGGTAGGTACTCGTGCTTTCACGATTGTGTACTCCTTGCCCAAGAGGGTGATCGTCTCATCTTCGTAATCAGACAGATACGTTCCCGTTGAAGTAACTGCTCCACCGGAATCTTCAACGTCTGAGTCAAATGAAGACGTAAACTCCATCTCATATTGCGCTATTTCTTGGCCGCTCTTAAAGAAGAGGAAGTCTCCGACATTGTTGTCGCTATCTTCCTTGTACACGACATATCCTGTGTCTTTCGCGCCGCCGGTTGTTGAGTTGCGGAATCGCAAGTATTGGTTGTACTGCGCGTTTCCTTTCGTGTTGTCAACACTTCCCGACTTCAATGCGTCCAAATCACCATCATCGATGAAATCAATTTGGCTCTTGAAGTTTTCTCGGCTTCCAGAACTGTTCGTCCATTCGTTGCTTATCTCAAGCTTCTTCGTTGCGGTTCCTACTTTCCACGAGTCTCCCTGTACCGTTACTGATTTCTTCGCACCGGTTCCAGGTGTCGTGCTTGCGAACTGCAGGCTGCTGATGATGTCGGTCACGCCGATAATATCGGCTGCGAGTCCGGCCGCATCCGTTCCTCCAGTTCCTACAACGAGAATGCCGTTAAACTTACCGTCCATGACGAACGGCGACGGATACTCGCTTAGGTTTGCTGCTGCTGCACCGAATAGTGTAGCGCCGATCATTGATGCACCAATGCCGACTGCAGCGACCTTCTTAATCGCTTTACTTAGTCTCAATCTACACACCTCCTTGTGGTTGGGTGATTGTTACACCCCTCTCATTGAGTTTTATGCCAGTGAAAGGTTTTTCGTATTTAAGCCTTTCTGCGTACTCTAGACACTCCAATATACCCATTGGAGAACCTATATTTGATAGTTCTAACTGGCTATTTAGGCATAGAGAAAAAACTGGCTTATAAACATTTCGCAAAAAATGGCTTTTTTATGCAGTACAAGGCAACCTTGATCGCTATTAATGCCAGAAAGGCAGTTTATAGACCGTTGTTACTTTTTGATGGTGTTTGACCAAGACCCCCCTTTTCTTGCGGGAACCGCGCTTATTTTGCTCTTCCTTTTATAAGGATCCCTTTAGAGTATAAAATGTTTCGGATTATATTCGATACCCAGCAATTCTTACTAGTAATTAGTAAATCGCTTCATATAATATTTATATAACCTAACTTTTAGTTACTGTGTGAGGCTTTCAATCGTTATTCCCGCATATAATGAAGAGAAACGAATTCGAAAGACATTGACAGATATCATAGCATACTGCAGGAAGCGAAATATCGTTTACGAGATAATTGTAGTTGATGACGGAAGCGCGGATAGCACGGCGTCTGTTGCTCGTAACGCCGCAACCCAAAGCAAGGCACCTATACGAGTCATTCGTGGAAGCAGTAATGAGGGTAAAGGCAGCGCAGTAAAAAAAGGAATTCTTGCTGCAAAAATGCCTCACGTACTGTTCTGCGACGCGGACCATTCCACACCCATACATACCCTTGATGTGTTTTCCCAGTATCTTAAATATGATATTGTGGTCGGCTCAAGGAACCTTCCAGAATCGAAAATCACGAAGCCGCAACCTTTCCTGAGAAGCTCAATGGGAAAACTCTTCCCATTACTCGTTCGCATGCTGGGAGTAAAGGGAATACAGGATACTCAATGCGGATTTAAACTGTTCAAAACAGCTATTGCAAAGAAGCTTGTCAAACAGCAGCGTTTGCATGGCTGGGCGTTTGACGTCGAATTACTCTACCTTGCACAAAAACATGGCTATTCCATCAAAGAGGTTCCGGTGTCATGGAGAAATGATCCGAACTCTAAAGTGCGAATTTTAAGAGATCCCATGAAGATGATGCTTGATCTTTTGAGGATACGGTGGAATGATGTGATGGGGAGATACGGTAAATGAAGAAAAACAGTGCTGAAATTTTGCTTGAGCGGTGGAGGCATGATGAATCTGCACCTATGCACGGTTGGGATTTTTCTTACATTCGGAACCGAATGGCATCTGAATCACCTCCTTGGGATTACACCGATATTGTGCGCGAGTATTTGGCAAATGCTGAGTCAGCAATTGATTTGGAAACGGGGGGAGGCGAATTTCTCAGCTCTCTCAAGCCGCTTCCAACGAAAATGTATGCGACAGAGGGATACGCACCAAATTATGAATTGGCAAAGAGAAGGCTTTCACCGCTCGGCATACACGTTATTCATTGTATGGGGGACGCCCCTCTTTCATTTCCAGAGGGGTATTTTGATGTCATTCTGAACAGACATGGCACCTTTAACGCTGTCGAAATAAGGCGTCTCCTAAAGCCTAACGGAGTCTTTTGTACGCAGCAAGTCGGAGGTAAAAACCTCCATGATTTGATTTCACTCTTCAGAGTTAAGAAAAAATCGGACTGGGGAGCAGCGAAAGTTCAGAAAAATCTGACTTCAGATGGTCTCACCATTGTGAAGTCGGAGGAATGGTCCGGCAAACGGGTCTTCCATGATGTTGGCGCAATCGTGTATTTTCTCAAGGCGATCCCGTGGATTGTGCCTGGATTTACAGTAGACAAATATAAGTCAGTACTGTACAACCTCCAAACTCGTCTAGATCAAGGTGAGCTCCTAGCGTTTACGGATGAACGCTTTCTTGTGATCGCCAAAAAAGTAAGTAAATAACACCTCAAGCCCTCAAAAAACACTCAGAGGGCTTGCTCGTGAGAGCAACCCTCTTTTTTCGGTCAAGCCTTTTTTTAAAAGGATTGCGGGGAGGAGGATTCCCACCAGCGGAAGCCCGCTGGCGTCTGTGGGTCTCGCTACCGCTCGAGCCCACGAATTAAACTTAGGGAGCTTGAACGTGAGTTCAACTCCCTTCTTTTTGGCCAGACTTTTTTGTAAAAAGGCTGCGGGGAGGAGGATTCGAACCCCCGTAAGCACTAAGCTACTACGCCCTGAACGTAGCCCGTTTGACCTCTCCGGCATCCCCGCTTACTAAAATCATAAATTGCACAGCCCTTATAAACATTTCTTAGAAGCATCTCAAAGAATTTTATCCTTCATTAGTCTTGGCAAGAGTTGAGAAGATATCCTTTTGGATACTTTGGTCTTTCCAGTCAAAATATCCTGAGATGAACACCACATGCTTTTTGTCAGCTCCGCTTTTTGGGAAGGAGTTCCTTTAATCTCAACAAGATAACAGTGAACTTTTTGAGGTTGTCCGGTTGTCTCGTTCGTTGCCTTGTACGCACAATATGGGCGCATCTCAACGAGTTTGACGGATATCTCCTCTTTAAGTTCCCTCTTCATCGCCTCTTTGTGCGATTCTCCTGGTTCCACTTTCCCTCCCGGCGTCCAATAAAAGGATTCATCATATCCTGTGACGAGGAGGATCTTTTTGTCTTTGATGATGATGGCAGAAATTCTTTCTCTCATTGCGTCTTCGCCTTCAGACGCTGCAATGATTCCAGGTTCTTCTGCGCTGCTTCATAGCGCGGGTTGATTTTGAGCGCTTGCTGAAACGCGAGTTCAGCGCGGTCCATTTCTCCTGTATACACTAATGCTGTTCCCAGGTCATTGTATGCTTTGTAAAGTCCCGGTTCAAGTTGGATCGCGGTTGCGAATGCCGCTATGGCCTTGTCCGTATCATTCAATCGCAGATATGCAAGCCCCAGATGGTCATACGCCCGAGCGTAATTAGGCTCAAGCTCAATAGCGATGAGAAACTCAGCGATGGAATAATTATAGAGGCCTTTTTCTGCAAATACAATGCCAAGGTTGTTATGCGCGAATGCGTTATTCTCGTCTATTGTTAACGACGTATCAATCGCCTCAAGCGCGTCATCAAACCTGCCGAGTGCTTCGTAACTCTGCCCAAGGTTGTCCCAAGCCCGTGCGCTGTTCGGCGAGGTGATTACCGTGCGTTCCCAGAGCGTGATGTCGTCTCTCCATTCCGCGTTACGCTGCATCGTTCCCACCGTGTAGAGGATCAAAACCAATGCGAAAACGACAAGCGTAGGGATTTTCCACTCCTTTTTTTGATATGCAAGCGTGAATGCGTATGCGATAAGCAAACAAAAACCGATGCTTGCAACGTATGTATACCGTTCTTCCATGAGCGAGAAGTTTGGGAGGATATTCATGAAGGGGACTAGCGTGAGAAAAAACCATCCGATCGCGAAGAAGATGATGGGCCGTCGCGTTCGCGACCAAAATGCGACAGCAATCAATGCAAGAAGTAGTAGGAGAGAGATAAACACAAGAGGATCAAAGAGCGATGTTGCCACGGGAACTACGCGCTGAAGCGACAGATTGATGGGAAGGATGAGCAGGCCGAGGTAATGAGCGAGGATTTTGATCGTGATGACTATCGTTGCTGAGAATGTTCCGGCAGGATATTGGGCAGCACGTCCAAGACTTCCTGTGACGGCGATGCGAATGATCAAGTAAAGAACAAGAAGCGCGGGAAACACATAGAGCGCCTTATGCTTGGCAAGTTCACGGGCTCTTTCCATGAGCGTTGTTTTCGCAAACGCTAACTCATAGAGCAAGATGAGGAATGGCAGCATGAACGCCTCCTCGCTTGAGAAAAGCCCGAGAACGAATAACACAATGCTGATTACTAGTGGAATCTTCTTTCGGGATTCCTTATAGAGAAGATATGCGAGAAACGCGGCAAGCATGAGTACAATTCCAAGCAGATCAAATCCCGCAGTCATATTTGTGACTCTGTCTGTGTGGATAGGATGCACGGCGAATAAAATTCCGGTGAAGAGCGCCAGTTTTCTTTTTTGAAATAGCTTGAGCACAATAACGTAAACGAGAACGCTCGCTATCATGTGTAAAAGCAACGCATTAAGGTGGTATCCGAACACATCAAACTCCCATATGGAAAAAACGAACGCCTGCAGGACACTGCGCAGTGGTCTGTAGAGATTCCCGTGTGTAGGAGTTACAAAAAAGGTGGGCGTGTTCGCTAAAGACCTTATGACAAGATTCTCCTCAAGATAAATCCGATCATCCCAAACGAATTCGTTCGAAAAAATATTCCCGTACGCGATGAGCGTTAGGACGAGGATGAGAATGATGGACAGAATGTGCTTTTTCATGCATTCACGGCGATTCTTCCGTATTTAAGCTTTTACGTTTTTCTAGAAGGATACGCAAATTGTTTTGATACATGGGTTCATAAGGATTAATCGCGATCGCGGTTCGCATTTCCTGCTCCGCTTCCTCGAGTAATCCGTTCTGCGCGTATGCGAGCCCCATGTCATGATGTGCTTTTGCGAAATCTGGCCGAATTGCAATGGCTTTTTTCAGGGTGAATATGGCCTCATCAATCTTTCCCCAGCGCAGATAGAGCACTCCGAGGTCGTTGTACCCTTTGTAATACCCGCGATCGTCCTCTTGGTAGGCATCAATAGCTTCTATAAGGTATTGTTCCGCGAGGTCATAGCGCTGCTGCTCGGCGTAGAGTGTTCCTAACTCATCCCGCGCCCGGAAATTATTCCGTGACAATTCTGCGGCTCTAAGCAAATGCTCCTCCGCTTTTTCAAAATCTCCTGCGCGTTTGTAGAATTCCCCAATGTCGGAGTGCGCGCTCGTGCTGAGTGGGGAGGTTTCGAGCGTTTTCACGAGCAGTGTTTCCTCGTCACGCCAGTCCATGTTTCGCGCATACGTACGGGCACTGAACGCAATGACGATCAAAAGAATGAGCGCAAATCCCAGGAACTTAGACTTCTTCTGTGAAGTTAGTTGATGTAATCCATAGGCAACCGCCAGGCAAAACCCGAATGACGCGAGATACGCATACCGTTCAGCAAAGATCGTTGGCTTAGGCAGGAAGTTCATGAACAGGAGCATCGTGATGAAAAACCACGCGATCGAGAAAAAGATAATTTTGTTTTTCTTATACGATGCCCATACGAGAACGAAGAGCGCGAGCAGCACAATGGTGGAGATGAGCAGTGGAATGCTGAGCAATGACGTGGTAGCCGCGAGTTCATGGTGGATCGTCAGCTTGAATGGGAGAAAGAAATATCCAACATAGAGTGCCAGCGCTTTAATGCTCGTGAGTTGTGTGGCTAAAAAGCTATTGTAAAAATAATGTGATGCGCGTCCGACTCTGCCCACGATCATGATGTGCGCAAAAACAAAGAGCAGCGTGATAAGGATGAACGGGACATATGATCTCCATGATGCAACAGTTTTTCTGAGGCTCCAACCATACGTATACACAAAATCAAAGAGCAGCAGCAGAAGAACGAACACGACTGCTTCCTCCGACGCCAACAACGCAAGTATGAGCATGATGAGGCTTGCTCCATACAACGAAATTTTTGCAGACTCGCGATATCTAATGAACACATAGAATGCAAGGAGCATAAACAATATCCCCCAGAGGTCAAATCCCGCGGTCATGTTCGTGACTCTGTCTGTGTGGAGGGGATGCACTGCAAACAATAACCCAGTAAATAATGCAAGCATAGGTTTTTTGGAAAGTCTTAGCGTAATACCGTAACATAACAAAGAAATGAACGCATGTAACACAATGCCATTTATATGATAACCAACAGGATTCAATTTCCATATAGCATACGTCAATGCGTATACCGTTTCGCGCAGTGGCCTCCAAAGCCCATGGCTTGACTCTGTAACGTAGAAGCTGGGGACATTTGAGAGCGACGTAATCTGCGGATTCTCAAAAATAAAGTCGCGGTCATCCCATGCAAACTCATTTGGGATCGTGTTGACATACATAAGCACCGCGGCAAGAAAGACAACTATTCCAAATGTGAATATGGGCGAGATCTTCATGCGCGTCTTTGAATCGGAAATATATATAAATGTTCCATAACTTTTATAAACTCGTTTTTTTCCGCAGCTGTATGCGGTTACTATTACTCTTTGGGATGCTCGCGCTCCTTGTAGCGTGCACACCTGATCCGTGCAAACAATTCTCTTCAGACACGGATAGGCAGAACTGTTATGCTGACACCGCGGTCTCGGCACACTCCCTTGAGCTCTGTGCGCAAGTGACGGATCAAAAATTCAGGGATCAGTGCACTGCGGAGATAGGCGTTCAGACGATGAACAAGTCGATATGTGCATCTGTTGTGGATGACAAGCGCAGGAATTTTTGCTTCGCCGGGGTTGCTCAGGAGCAGCTTGCAGGGAATGATTGTTATGACCTCACGAACTCATACTGGTCGGATGTATGCTTTAAGAATATTGGCATTGCGACAAATAACATAGAGCTCTGCCATGAGGTCGATGAAGGCGTAGACCGCAATGAATGTTATAACAAAGTTGCAGTCAACACGACAACGGATTCCATCTGCTCATTCATCGATAATTCATATGAGGCACAAGGCTGTAAATTTCGTGTTTATACAAAGACGCAGAATACGTCAGGATGCCTCACGCAAAACGATTTCGGCTTGCGGGTGACATGCATCTCGAGAATCGCCCGGCTCCAGCAGAATGAATCAGCCTGTGATCTCATCAAGGAATCCGAGCCAAAATCGTTTTGCGTAGAACGCGCTAATGCTTCTTCTTAGCCCACGTGTATGCTCTGATTCGGGCACTCTTTCCATACCCGCAGCTTGAGCAGCGCTTTCGAGTAAGGTGATACGTCTTTCTCCCACAGCGTCTGCAATAGATATGATTCTTCTTGCCAGACTTAACACCCATGGACGCTGTTCCTTTGCTCATGGATCATCTACTCTGCAGAAATCATAATAATCGTGTCGCCCCTGATGAACGTGACGCCGAGCTTGCGCTTAACCTCGCCGTCAACGCGCTCCTCCGCTTCATGCAGGACAACGTTGATGTGGATGTCGAATGCGTGCAGCTTTCCAACGTACTGCCTGCCGTTCTTAAGCTCTACAATGACGCGTTTGTCTCGTGCTTTATTGAGCGCGTCCAATGGCCGTGATAATTCGTTCATGGTAACCCCCGAAAATCGTATACAAGAGAAAATCCAGTGTCTATATAAAGGTTGCGCTGGCGCAGCATGAAATCTCCGCTTTGCAAACATGATTCCCGGTTCATTCTAATGCAGTCGAATAATGCTTATATCTTGCTGTAGTATTCCATCGCGCATGGAAGACATCCCTTCATGGCCCGTTGACGAGCTGATGGATCAACTGAGGAATATCTTTGTGAGAGGGCATTGCATTGCAGCGGATGCCGCAGAGCGCCTCGAGGACCTTTTTCTCGAGGACACGGACAAAGCGATCGCTTCCCTGCATGGCTTCCTTGAGGAGGTTCGCGACATTAATACAGATCGGGCGTTTGTAGAGGCGGCTGCAGGGGGTCCGAATCATGACTGGACGGTTCCTGTGCTCAATGTTGTTGGGCTCATGTATCCCTCACTGCAAAAACCTGTGCGGGAACGTGCTCTACTCAGTGTACTTGATTATCTTGATGGACTCAATTATTTCTACAGTCAGAATCATGTGGAACGCATGAAAGAGCCGTGGCTTGTGGGAGATATTATTGTCAACCGACGGCTGTATTGGTGTGGATTCTCTGAATATCATACATTATTTGCGGAACATAACTCCTGGAAAGAGCTGCAGGAATCATTGAATACGCATCCTCCATTAAGCCCCTTTTGGCTCGCCATGGCAATTCTCTGGTGGCCAAATCCTAGTCCTGAAATCAGAAGAGAGTTTTATGAGGCGTATCCTCACCTAGTAGACAGAACGCTTGATGCGATTGCCGGAATGACTGTGACATCTGCAATGAAAGGTCACGTGATGGAAGGCAAGGACGTTGAAGCAGGTATTCAATACCGCTTGAGCGAGCGTTATGATCCTGATATGCATGCCCGTATCCGCGAGAAAATCGCGCAAGAGAATTGGATTCTATTGCCAAGTACGGAGCGGGATTGGATACAATGGAAAGAAATAAGAGAACGAAGAGAAGCTAAACCGGTATCCTAACCGTATCCACAACGTTGTTTCCATCCGAGAGCGTGACTACAATCGTATCCTCGCTGTCCGTGCCTTGATGTGTGAGCTTTCCATATACTCTGCGTGATTCAAACGGCTCAAGCGTTACCGCCTGTTTGTACAGCTCAACGTCATATTGCTGATGCGCTGCCTTGGCACTCAGGTAATACGTCTGAGGCTTTGCTCCCGTGTTTTCAACAAAGAACGAGAATCTTCTTCCATAATCATATGCGGCGCTGAGTGATCCTCCTGCGCGTTGTTCGATGCTGACGCGCGCGAATTCTGTGCGTGATCCCTCATACACTTTTCTCCTGAAAACATCCTCGACGGTGATTTTGAGCCTTCCCTGGAACAATGTGGATGTGCCTTTGCTCAATGTGACGTACGAGCTTCCCCCGTCATTGATGCGAAAGCGCAGCTTCGCGGTTCCATATCGATGATCCGCGTCTACAAGTTTCACTGCGATATCTCCAATCCAGAGCTGGTCGTTGCGCATGAGCAATACTTCATGCTGCCCTTTGTAGATGCGCTCCTCCGCAACCACAAATGGCATCAAGAGGACAACAACGGCAAATATGAGCGGAGCGTATTTCAAGCTATCACCATATACTGGCCATGAGAGCATCGTATAAAAGATTTTGGCTGATGCAAAACACAAGAACAACTATCGTTATCCAAATATAATCATTCGATTATCGCGTTTCTTTATGGTTTCGAGCGTGACGAATGCATGCTCAAGCTTATCCCTCGGGACTTCTTCTTCCCCGATGATCGGATCGATGCAGTGAAAGATCTTGTCTTTGTATGCGGTGACAATGATATAGTTGGAAACGCTTTTCGTATCGCGGAGCACGCCCGCGTTGAGCCGCAGCAGGATGATTTTTCCCTGCCGCAAATAATATTTTACATCATCCAAGGTAAACTCCTTCTCCTCCACTTCAACACCGCGTTTGAGCAGCCCGTCATAATGGATTTTTGCGGAAAACTCAGCATCCTGAATCTCTTGCTTCGTGTAGCCCTGAAACCGGTAATCCGGGAATTTATAGTCGAGATCTCCTACAACGACGTGCACTTTAATCCCGGCGTCATGTGCCAGGGACGCAAGCGCAAATATCGATGATGTGAGCACAGGGAGGCTTGCTGAGCGCTGCCACATTGAGAATTCAAGCTCCCGCGTGAGCGGAATCCCGGGCTTATAGTGGTGCATGACCGTGAGAAGTGCTGACGTGGCTCTTGAAAAAGGAGTCGTTGCTTTGTACACCTTCATATCGGCAATTGAAATGAGCTCTCTTTATTAATATTGCTTAGAAAATCTCATACTGAGCGCTGGGCTCTCGCATGGTACACAGGGACAATGGGCGTTTCACGGCTGCGCAATTCACTGGGATTAATGAAGCCGTCATTCACGAGTCTGAGCTGTTGTGACGCGATATCAAAACTGTATTTGCGCACGCGCATTACAGCCTTTCGTCCTTCATTGATGTATGCTTTCTTGTTGGGGAGTTCTACTCCCTCTTGGATAAATGCCTGTACGAGCTCGTATGAGATTAAATTACCGGCGCCGTCTTTCCGCCCTTCCATGCGCACGACTGCTCCCGTGTGCGCCCCGTCATATATAGTCTGACGCAGCAGGTATGAAGTTCCTCCTAAAAGCGCGAACGCGAGCGCGGTTTTCGTTCTGCCGCTAAGTTCGGTCGGATCAAGAGTTTCTGCTCCAAGATGTTGGTAGTCGGGGGGCAAGTAGCGTTCAAGCAGCGCTTCAAATCCCGTGCCATTTGTAGGAGATGCACGAGTGATGCGGTGGGCGGCGCGCTTATACCAAGGCAGGGCAGTGTGTTTTAATTCATCATAAGCGTCAAGAATCGCTCCATCGAAGTGCAGTGGAGCGCTTATGCTGCGTTCTCCGACAATGCGTGCGCCGTCCTTTGTCTCGATAATGCGCTGTTCTAAAGCTTGCGACATATCTTCGTGAAGGGGGATATGTTCGAATTGTATTCTATCCCTTGTGTATTTGTGATGGGGCCCCGGAAAGCGATTGCCGTTTGCGATGAGTAGTGCGCCGACTAAGTCCCTGTTTTCTTCCCCTTCTTTTTTCAAGCCAGCCGCTTCGGGATGTCCGAGATAGTTGTGCTCAAGGTTGACTCTGAGCAAGGCAAACAGAATGGGATCATCCACATAATCTGTGATTTCGGCTCCTTGCGGACGTGTGGGAATCATAATGGTTAGAAAGTATAGATAATATATAAATTTTGTTATTGCTGTGACTAATTTAGCCATTTATTGCCAGCAAGGAATCATTATATCTTATTTGTTTTGTTAGAAAGATGAAATCCTTACTTATTATACTAATAGATAGTAGGTTATTCTACATGAAGTGTATACTAGATTAACTATTTTTCTTGATATTTTTTCAAAGTACTGCACAACAACATTTATAAAAGAACAAAAACTCCTTGTATGCATGGTCGTTACACAAAACAGATCGCGCTTGAAGCCGTCGGGATCTCGCTATATCGCCGCTAGGAAAAAGCGCAGATATGAAAAAGGAAGCCTTCCCGCGAATACCCTCACGGCATCGCGCAACGTTCGCAACATTCGCGGCATGGGCGGCAACCGCAAAGTGAAGCTCCTCGCGACAGACGTTGCAAACGTGTTTAATGCGAAATCCAAGAAATATACGAAGGCGAAAATCATCAGCGTCGTCGAAAATCCGGCGAACTCATTTTTCGTGCGAAGAAACATCATGACTCGTGGCGCGATTATTAATACTGAGCTTGGCAAAGCCAGAGTGACTTCCCGTCCGGGCCAGCATGGAACGATTAACGCAGTTCTCGTTGAATAGAGTATTGTTACTATATAGTGGTTAAAATAAGAATATTTATATACTTCTCGACATTCCTAGCACGCATGGGATCGCTTAATACACGCATTCAAAGTGCTCCGCCGGAGCTCAAAGACAGCGTTGTGCGTGCGCTGATTCGAGGCTCAGCTCTCAATGTAGGTCGATTTGAACATGTGTACAGAGATGAAGATCTTGCGCAGTTTGTGCATGATCACTTCGCTGAGCACCACGTGCACTCCCCGCGATTGTTATCAATGTACAACAAGCTGCATCTCTTCGCGATTGTGGCAGGAATGAACGGATACGAAACTCATTTGCCCGACGGCTTCTATGAACATTTTTCTGATCATGTACACCCTCTCATCGCATTCTTTGCAGGGCTCGATGATACTTCATTCACGAGAGCGCGTCATACCGTCGGCAGGCTAGCGTCGATTTCACTTCCTGAAATCATCGCAGAGACAATGCACTCAGGAGTTGCGCATCTTGACACAATTACAGCAGAAAATAGAGAAAAGGGAATCTATCATACTCCGGAGCGCTACCCGAGCGAGTCAATTCTTTCAGAGACTGCTTCTTTGCTTCCTCCCCTACTCGGGCATTTTGTATTTAATCCAGGGACAGATCCTTCTTGCAGACCTCGTATAGGAATCATGGCGAAACCAGGATCAAGATCTGCATTGGCTCCTCGATTTCAGTATTTGCTGAGCCAATTGCGACTTGCTGAGGAAGTTGGCGACAAAAGGCATCAGTGCGAAGTTACAGATGTTCTTCAAAAAGAGTATGCTGCGCTGACACAGCCTGAGCTGAGAATGCTTGAGCGTGAGATCAAGTCATTACAAGATTACCTGCCTGCAGATCCCCAAGTATCGCTTCTTTAATTTGCAAAATTTAGTGCACCAACGTAAGACCTAATTGTCCTTCTTCTGCAAATTTCCTCTTTGGTTTCCATCTGCTCATCTCTTTGTAGCGCTCATTGAGATGTGTTCTCCATCGGTCATAATCTATGTCGAGAGCAAACAGAGGAGCTATGAATGTTGAACGAATCGCAACACCCTCTTCATTGTTCTCAGTGTACATCAAAAGCCCCGATGTGGCATCTTTGCTGACACCAGAATACGTTGAAATCTCAGTCATGTTAATCTCATGAATTCTCGCGAACTCTTCAGGCTCGAAAAACATGAATTTTTCCTCCTGATTTTTCACGTATGTCCAAAATGTGTTGCGCGATTTAATTTTTCCCACAAGCTCGTGCGGATCTGTGTTGTGCGGAAATGCGAGCAGCTCCCTTTGTATGTGTGATTCCGCTTGTTGCACTTCTCCGCGGCAGAGTTCGCGAATATAGTCGCCAAACACGCGCATTTCAAACAAAGACGCATTATATGCTGGATCATCGCTCTGTGGCAGTCCTGAAATCCATCTTCCTTTTGGATAATATATTTTGTCTGCGACAACAACTGACTCAAGAGTATCAGCAACGATGAGTGGGGAGTCTACTCCTTCTGGAAATTTGATGAAATAAAAGAAATGGGAACTTCGGCCTATGGGTTCAATACCATGTCTCTGCATAAATACATTGACCTGGAACTGGAGCTGTTTGAGAAATGCGGGAACAACATCAGGGTCTATGTTATGTCTTCCCATGACGAGCCCCTTGCCCGTCATCATCCTGCCGCGGATGTTCAAGATTTCTTTAGCCTCGTCTTCATCAAGCCCGTACGTATCCGCAAAATCATGATACGCTTCGAGCTTTTTGTACGCTTTCTTCGTGATTCTTCCTTGTCGAAGCGACTGAAGATCCCGCTCGAAGAGTTCATCTGTAATCCGATGCCATTGCTGCGCGAACGCTCCCGTCGTGATTTCATACGTCTTCAGTTTTTCCTCGAACTGCCTGCGCGGCCGGTCATAATGCGCGAAATCAACCAAGATTTCATTTGCCCATGTCAGAAGATATTCCTCAAGGAACATGCGAGATCGCACGTCGTGCTGCTCCCCGATATACGTCTCGAATTCAGTGACCCGTGCCAAAAGATCCGGATCATCAGCAATGCCTTGTTTGATTAAGGGGAGAAAAAGCTGGCCAAGTGCGAGCTGTACCTTTGCCACATGATGATGAATGCCCTGTTGCGGTTTTACGGGAAAATGCTCTTCTAAAAGCTTTTCCACATGAGCCTTTAGACCCTCTTGGAAGTCAATCGTCGCGCTCGTGATCGGGAAAACGGTCTCGGGATCAACATGATATTTTTTCCAGAAATAATGGTCAAGCACGTTGCGCATAGTCATGGGACCGTACGCGGCGCGCGTCGGCTCAAGCTCAAAAATGCTCGAGATTGCGTGTACATGCCTGAAGAACGGTGTTTCTTCAAGGAAGCGTGGCATCGCCTCAACGTCGTCAACTAGATATTCCAGAATCATGCATGCTGCATCCTGCCGATCCTGCACGGATTGCCCCGGCAGCCTACCAAACCGTTTTTGAAATTTCTCACGGGCGGAGTCTGTGAGGTTTCCTCGCCCCATTGCGAAACGCTCGAGGCTTTCCTGTTCAGGATAGGTGATGCTCTTGTGCAATCCGTCGTCCCCGAGCGCCATTTGCGAGACCATTTCGAATTTTCTGTTCGGTAGGTCCTTGTATCCAGTGCGCGCGAGCAGCCATTCACAGATGACTTGCCTTCCCGTAATTCCAACGCGCTCAAACATTTGGATTGCGACATCTTTTGTTGGAGGACTCTGCCGGTTTGAAACACCATAGCACTCGCCAGAAAGATTTTCACGCAATTGGATGAGATCAAATTTTGCGTTGAATGCAGAGAACCAGAAAGGGTCATGGGTTTGAACGGATTCAACGACTGCGTTAATGAGCGCTGCCTCGTTTTCGTGGACAGGCACGCTGTAACCCTTAATATGTTTGCGGCCTGGGTTGCGCAGCGTGTGAATGACCTTGACATGCTTGCCCTGCTCAATGTAATGCATCCCGACATGCGAAATTTCTCTATCTTCGTCTGTGAATCTTGGGATTTCAATATCCTTGAAGAGGAAGGTGAGGCCCAGCCATTCCTCAAAGGTCATGGGTCGCTTGCTTTGAATCACATCCTCTCTGAGATGTGCCTGGAATTCGTATGCTCTCTGCGTGGTCGCGTTCTGTCGATTCCGATCCCTGAATGTGATGACTCTTTTGCCATACGCTTCATGTTGTTTGTTGAAACAGATGACCTCTTCAAAGAGTTTTTGCGTTATGCGCATGAGTTCTTGTTGTTGATCAGTGTCAAGTTTTCTGAAAAAAGAAGTATTCAACGCAGCTTCCTCAAGGGTGGATTCGCCAGCATATGCGTGCGTTACGGTGTCATACCAATCTCCCTTTGCTTTAGTCATAGTAGCCTGCCCCTTATAGTGAGGAGCGAGCGCTGTACTGAGAAGATGATCAACTGCTTCTTTTTTTCGTTCAAATTCTGCTCTCTTCTTGAGAATTTCAACGGCGCGTTCATCCAGCGCGGCAACCATTCCCGGAGTGATCGTCCTGTACTTGAGCTGTTTTTTGTAATGTGCAGTGGCTCTTCCTTGAGCTCTGAATTCGTCAGGGAGTTGACTGCTTTGGGAGCGCGGGAGCTGTACGACAATCGTGTTGTAGAAGTTATTCCTCACGTCCCATTCTGCGCTCTCTGGAAAAATGACACGGCTTCCAAACTTCTGCTTGAGTCGTTTATAGAGCTGCTTTGCTTCTCGGCGCGTCAGCCGTTTTGAGGAAAACCAATGCTCATATCCTTCAACATAGAATCCGCCAAGCCCTCTTAACGAGATCCACGGTCGATCATACCGATACCCGACTTCTTCAACAATCGCCTCAAGGTGCTGCAGCGTCATCGTGGTATGCTGTAATCATAGTCTTTGATGCCGCCGTCGCGGTCTTGGTACCAGATAGCGCGCTCAGCGCCAACGCGCGCGATGTAGATTCCGATGAGCCTGCTGATTTCATCGAGATGCAAGGGTCTGAGATGTTCCGGCGCTTTTACTTGGGCATCGTAAATGAGCGTATTGTTAAGGAGCCTGCGATAAAACTCAGCGTGCTCTTTTGACGGCATCGCAAATGGTGAAGTATGCCTTGGAATGAGATTTGCCTTGCGTGGCCGCGCAAGCGTTGCGGCTATAAGAAAGTATGCCGCAATGGTTTGCGGATAGAACATGTAAAAGTCGCTTCCCCTCTGGTCCTGCATGAGCCGGTATCCAAACTGGTGCAGCTCGTGTTCTGACACGTCGCTTCGTTGGGTTGTTCCAAGCAGCCAGACGGACGCTTTTCGTGCCGGATCATCATGTATTGGCACATGTGCGAGTTGTATCGTGTACTGTTGTTTTTTCTCTGTTCTAGATGGAATCGTGACGATGAATACCGCTCCTTCACGCTGGACTCTTTGGGCAGCAGAATAATCCTTCACCCTTCCGGGCGCCTGGTGCATGTATGCGTGCAATCGCGCTGCCTCATCGATAAATGCGAATGGCGCCATCCTTGGCCTGTTATCAACTCCTCGTCCGAGGGGAGCTGTCCATTGGTATCCGAGAAAATGGAGGTTTTCAGGTTGGACGAAGTGTAAGCTATCTATCTCGCGTGCGACAAGTTCCAGCGGGGATTCCTTCATTGCAATCGCTTGTTCCCATGTTTTTGGTACGGGGAGCCTTAGATAATGTCCATGCCTGAGGTTCTTCCGCGATGCAATGGCAGATGGCAAATGCTGCAATGTCGGGGGAAGCAATTGCGCCCTGACTTCAAGGCAGTCTGTTGTTGGATCAATCTCTTGGAGTACTCTTTCAACAATATTCTTTACTCCATAGACGCGCCTTCTGCGGAGATGCCTTCGCTCAGCGATACTTCTTGTCCTGAAGAACGTTTTTTCCACCATAGGCGCTGCTAAGTGTTCCCTCTTTTTAAATATTTGTATAGTAGTCACTCTAAAGTAATCACATAATGCTTTAATTGCGGTTTACATTTCATGACTGATGCATATGCAAACCCTTTTCAAAATGCTTCTCAAGAACCATCATCCTCAAGGCTGGTGGCCCATCGCGGGAAAATATCATCCGCGTGATTATTCGTGTCCGAGGAATCAACAACAACGCGAGGAAATTATCATAGGCGCGATCCTCACGCAAAACACATCTTGGAAGAATGTGGAGAAGGCGCTTGAGCAATTAAGAAAAAATAAACTGCTCTCGTTTTCTGCTCTGCTGAAATGTCCAAAGTCAACACTCGCAACATGCATTCGCTCTTCGGGTTATTTTAATCAGAAAGCGATAAAATTGAAGGAAATCGCATCATTTTTCAAGCGGAATCCTTATTTTCGCATGCTCTCTCTTGAGAAACAGAGGGAAAAACTTCTTCATGTGCATGGCATTGGCCCTGAAACCGCGGATTCAATCCTTTTGTATGCGTTCAGGCGTCCAATTTTCGTTGTCGACGCGTATACAAAGCGATTATTTGCCCTCCATGGCTTCAAGGAAAAAACATATGATGAGATTCAACAGCGCTGTATGCGTGAGCTTCCACACGATTTCAAAGTTTATAACGAGTTTCACGCGTTGATTGTCGCATGGGGGAAAACGCAAAGATTAAATAACCGCAAGGGTAGAAAGCGCGTATGAATCCATTGCTCATCACGATTATCATCTATGTTGCGGTCATTCTTGTCGTTTGGTGGTTTGTGAAGAAGATCATCACTGCATTTTTTGTAGCTGGAATCCTGCTCGTTCTTGCTGTGCTCGCCCTGGGTTATATGACATATCAGGATGTTCGGGACCTCCGCGAGAATATGCCAACGCAGAATAAGCTCGTGATCCTCATGGATCAGGGCAGAGTGCTTTCTGGATTTACAGTAACGCCCGCGGAAGCATTGCCGCTTACTTCTGGCGAACTCCATGCTTTCGAAGCTCTGTGGAGTCAAGACCGCAAAGAGGAAGCTCAGGGAGAGGTGTATAAACTCATTATTTATGAAAAAGCGATGTTTGAGGGCATGGACGATCTCAAAATCATCGTGGCCGGGCAGTCGTTTGAGAAACAGCATATACTTCAATTGCTCTCCGATGACGCGATTTTAAACGCAACATCTCAAGAGTTGTTTTTTGAAAAACCGTTGGAATTAAGGGCGTATGTGTTCAATGAGCTTATTCGCATCTATGTTGTGGGTTCAGGGGATCCAACGCTCTTCGCTTCGCAGTTTAGGAAGGGCATGATCCAAATTTATCCGGAAACAATAATCTTCAAGATTATGAAGTATATGCCGTTGAACGTGAATCCGTTCTCGAATTAGTTCTGCAGCAACAATGGCGAGGATGACTTCTTTTCCAAAGTACATGCTAGATCTCCAGGCTATTCTCCAGCATCTTCTTAATGTGATCCGGCTCCTGATAAATCCATTGTACTCCGCGTGGCCCATAAATGATTTTTCCGCTTGCCCAAAGGTACTCAAGAATTATTTTTAAGGTTTGGTTCATGACCTGTCTCGGTAATACGGTTCTTAACTCAGCAAGTGTGATGGGAATATCCCTATGACTATTGAGATAATCTTCGACCATTAAGACAGTATTGAGGTTAGGGTAGCGTCCGGTAAAACTATTTTTCTTTTTGGTGAGTTTTTGCATATTGATCCCTCAAAGTATCAATTGATACTATTAAAATATCAACTGATATATAAATGTTTCTCTAATAAACAAATAGTTTAGGACAAGGGTATGGATGTTTATACCGCGTGAATCGCTTGTGCCGTTGGACTCAGCGCGATCATCGCTGATTTCTCATTGTTTTCAGAATGGAGTGTAAGCAAAACCAAGAATGCGGCTCCGTTTTTTACAACTTTTAGTTCAGCTCCGGTTAAATGATCAAGCATCTTCTGAGGGATGTCAAATTCCTTGAGGATATCCGAGGCGTTCAGGATCTCAACACCGATAGCTTTTCCGGATTTTGTGAATTCGATGTGAATATCTCCGATAGCCTCGTTGTAGTCAACTTTTGTGTCTTTTTTATAGACATAGAGTAAGTCATTTATTGCATCATAGCTGAATTCCATTTCCTTACTCGTATTTTCGCGCTTCATCATCAATCCTCCTCATTCCGATTATTGTGATAAGATATAAAGATTTCGCTTTCATGCTCGTCGGTATTTTTATGATTCTGTTTTTGCCAATTTTGAAGTAAAGATCATGGACATACTCAAACCGTGGATTTTTCGATTTTGAGACCCCGACGAATATTAGGTTTTCTGGGTTTAATAGGTTTCTTATCACATCCTGCTTGTTGACACCTTCTCTCTTTAGTTTGTGGTTAAAGTGGTCATTAACCTCATTATACTCAATATCCTGCTCTTTGTATGTTCTCAGAATGCTTTTGATTTTCTCAGGATTTTCTGCTCTGATCCTTGTCTGCATGCCTTAGATTTAAATTATGGGGTTTACATAGGCTTCTTAGAATTTGTCGGAATAATTCCGAGTTAGAATGTGGAGTTACGCATTATTTTCGTCTATGTATACACAATACTGGCAGTCTTCCGCTTTATACGGAATTTCTTCTTTTAAGGTTTGTATTGCTTCTTTAAAGAGCTTTTCCGCATCTTCTATTGAGACGTCCATCTTGACTAAGTCTGTGTGGAATTGCTGGAGTATCAAATTGTTAACACCGCACTCGTTTGCTCGTTATTTGCTGCATCATCTGCTATCGTAAAGAGGACATTGTGGTTTCCCTTGCTAAAGGTCGTTCGTGCTACGCAGAGGTTGTTCTTTAAGCCGGATTAACTTTCATCCCTTCATCCCCAAGTACTTCGAGCGCGGCCATAGTAATTAATATGGCCAAATTCGAAAGATTTATATATAACATTAGTTTGTTAATGTTATAACATTATCATGCTAATATAAAATGGAAAACAGCACGTTTTACGATAGGAAGCAGGAGTTCAAACTGCTAAAAGAAGAGTTTGCTAATTTGCAGTCTGGCAAAATGTTCGTTGTCTATGGAAGGCGAAGAGTAGGTAAAACAGAGTTAATACGGCAGTTTATTAAATCACTGCCGGAAAATAAACTGTATTTCTATGTAGATCTGGTGGAAAAGCAAGGAATACTAGACTCTTTATCGAAAACAGTTCAAGAGCAACTAGGCGAAGTGAGAGCGTTTGCAGATTTTAGCGATTTTTTGGATTTTATAGCGGGAAAGTCGGATACGGTTTTTGTCTTAGTCATTGATGAATTCCAAAGGTTTCTGGAAATTTCACCCCAGTTTATAACAGAATTACAGAATTATTGGGATCAAAAGTTAAAGAATAAAAAACTTATGCTCCTCCTTGTTGGCTCATCAATTGGCATGATACAAAAGATAACGAATAGCAAAGCAGGAGCGTTATATGGGCGAGCAGCAAGGATAAAAATAGCTCCTTTTAAATATTCTGATTTCAGATTAATGTTTAAAGAGTTAAATGAAGAAGAAAAAATAACTACCTATGCGGTCTTTGGCGGTACACCTTATTATCTTGAAAAAGTCAAAAGAGTAGGGGGAGACATCCACAAAAAAATATATGAGCTATTACTAAAGAAAGGAGCAGAATTATTTGAAGAGCCAAAAAACTTGCTTGAATACGAGAATGTGCGAATACATGCTAAATATAACTCGATATTGCAGGCAGCTTCTGCAGGTAAGGAAACGATCAAAGAAATCCATGATTTTACAGGAATTGATGTAAATACTATGCCTGCATACATAAAAAGACTTGATGAATTGCTAGATCTGCTGGGAAGAAAAGACCCTGTACTGGGCAAGGAACGGCTTGGAAGGTACGGATTAAAAGATAATTTCTTTAGTTTTTGGTATCGGTTTGTATTTCCAAATCAGACTGCCCTTAATATCGGCAATAGTAAACTTGTAGAAGATGAAATTAAAGAAAACCTTAATGCATACGTTGGGAGGGTATTCGAGGGAATATGCAAAGAGCTGCTTATCACCTACATAAACAAAGAGGTAGATGAGTATGTTCTCGATTTTGAAAATATTGGCGCTTGGTGGAACAGGACCGGCGAAGAAATAGATATTGTCGCATATAATCACAAATCCAGAAAGATACTTGTCGGAGAGGTAAAATGGACCAATGCGCCAGTCGATATAGACGTTGTCGATAGCTTGATGAAAAAATCCAAGCTCATCCCATTTTTGGGAGAATACAAATTTATATTTATATCAAAAAACGGATTCACGGAAAAGGCCATAACAAGAATCAAAGAGATACACGGCATATTCCTCAGCCTGAAAGAGATTGAGAGAATGTTTGATGATCATTCATATTTCTCCCCTAAATCCCGGCAGCAAAAAAGGCAGAGTCTATTATAAAAATTAAAGAACCCTTCCCTTAAAAAGATCAACGGCTTCCGTGCTGGGCTTAAAAAAAGACCTGATTTTATCAAAAAGAGAAGGATGCAGAACCTTCCTGACCCGTTCGTACTCCTCCATGCTCACGGTGGATTTGCCGCAGGAAACGCATTTCAGTGCTCTTTGCGGAATAGTTCTTCCACTATGGATAATCAAATCTACGCTCTTTTTCATTTGTCCACCGCAATGATGGCATTGTGTCATTTTACTCCACTTAAAGATTTATTTGTCGGTAATCATGGGATTATGAGATACTGAGGGTATGACATTCCCATTCTTTAACTACATAGATATTATATCGTTTAAGAATTAAATCCGCATAACCCCAAAAATGTTCGTCTTCAGTAATGAGATATTTGTCTCCAGCGCATTCAAACTTGCAGTATCCTTGAATAATCTTTAAGTCGTCATCCTGAGGCATAGAATCCTGTTTACTGAGTTCTCTTATACTTTGTTTAAACATTTGTTTAATCTCAGCAATATCCTCCCCTTTATTGATCTTCAGGAATTCTTCGTTAATCCGGCCATTAAACTCCTTTAATTGACCTATAACTTCGTATTTGAATACGGGGGAAAGCATACGAATATTGTATCCTTCTAAGAGCTGGTTCGCAACTTTTATTATGTTCCCATCCATATTCTCAGAAGGGACAAATCTATACTTGGGATATCCCGCCGCTGCCAGCTTATCAATGAGTGCTTTCACGTTATTACCGTTTTTTGCAGTCACGCTGGTTTTATGGAAGAATGCCTGAAATGCTACCGGGATATGTATTGAACACAATTTTAAGATTGAGCAATCATCGAAGGCATACGTATTTGGCATGGTCAGCAAGTGATCAATTCTTTCAGATGCTTATTATCAATCGAGAAGGGATACTCCTCTCTTACGGAATTTACAAAATATTGATAAAACTTATTTATTTTTATAGCATCTTTCTCCTGACTCGAGATTTGTTCATTTAAAAAAGGTATTATTTTGGATACGTTCTCCAAGAAATAATAGTCAAACATGTGAGCATCAAAATCATATTCCTCCTCTGGAAGGTGTTTAAACCTTTTTTCCTTCAAATACTTGATGAGGTGATAACAGTATTCTATCAATGCTTTTAACCCTATTTCTGCAATGGTGTTCTCTTGTATCGTGTTTATCTTCTGGTAAATCTCAGACAGTTCTACAAATGTTGAGTTGATCTTTTGTGCGAGCTTAAACCGGTCATCAATATCAACAAGAAGTTTTTTGTGTTCATTATCAGAAATTTCAGCTGCGCGTAATGAGCTAAGATGTTGAATCGTTTCTTTCAGTTCCTCGAATTCTTCTGGTTTAAGTATCTTATCAATCTTTGGCTTGATGGTCTGTGCAAAAAGTACGCTTCCTTCCGGTTTTAACACGAATTTCCTGGTGATTTTTCCCATATACTCATAGGGCACCACGCCAAAATAATCGTTGTCCTGCAAATCAGATACGTCAGCGCTAAAGGAACCAAACTTATTCAATGAAAATTTAAATTCAATGGGAATAAAGAAGAGGTTTAATCTTGCCAGCAGCTTGTTTAATTTAGTTGGAGACGAGACTTCTCCGTTTTTTGACAGTTTCAATATGAGGCATATAGCCTCATCTTTTGTTAGCAACACACCCCTCACCATCCTCTGTGGTTATTAGAACGTTTAAAAAGATTGCTGGTGGGAGCTTTAATTGTCATAAAAGCCATGAGTTATCTTTCAAAAGTTTATCTATTTAAACCTTTGGGAGAGCGTCGGAATAGTTCCGGGGGTTTCCAGAAAAGCTATGTTATCGTAAACACCGCACTCGTTTGCTCTTCATTCCCCGCATAATCTGCTATTGTAAAGATGACGTTATGACTTCCTTTACTAAATGTTTTCCTAGCTTCACATATCCCATTCTTTAATCGTGTGCAGAGTGTGCCTGTTTTTGGCTTTCCGTTGCTCCAATCTTCATATTTGATGGAATCGAAGTTCTGTTCAGTTACGTTGAATGTAAATGTGACGCTTCTTCCATCAGGTGGCGGGAAGCCAAATGAATTGATGACTGGCGGTGTTATATCCACATCAATACTACGCGGTCGCGAAGAGTCCATACTTCCAGCAATGTCTTTAAGGCCAAACCAATAGCTCAAAGAGCTTCCATCATACTGGGATACATCCACTTCTGGCGCGCAGGCGTATGTATCCTTCTCCAACGTGCATTCATCTTCTATGTTAACCAGTCTTGGATCTTCGCTGCCATAATGGAGCATGAGCTCTGCAGGGTTTTCTTCTTTAAACTCCACCTCAAAAATTCCCGTTCCAAATCCTGATGTTGGGCTTGTTTTGGTTATTTTTGGTTTTTTGCTGTCTACCCTAAAAGTTACGATCTCTTCGTCTATAACCTGTCCTGTTGGGTTGTATGCTTTAAAGCTGACTTCATGCTCCCCGTCATTAAAGGTGATGGTTTTCTTCTTGTCATTGCCGTAGCCTTCGCATCCTCTACTACATAGTGTTCTTTCTCTGCCTCGGGCATCTCGTAAATCCCGGTATGTTATTTCATCAATGGCTTCATTCGTGGAGATATTTACGGGAATACGTTTTACACCGAATACTGCATCCGCAGGAGAGTTGATAACTAGAGGACTAAGTTTGTTTGAGCAATTGCTTTGGAATGTTGCAGGGTTAATACAAGTGTCTGCTGTTAGGCTATTGTTGTCATTACAATCAGCGTTTTCATTGCATCGAATGCATGAGCCTTCGAGGCAGGCGTAATCGCAAATATTATTGGTTAACGGTGTTGTACTCGATGTGCAGGAGCTATCGGATGTTGCTGGATCTAAGCATGTAAATGATCTGTACTCTTGTTGGATATTATCTCCGCTACAAAACTCATCTCCTTCGTAACCGTTAATTCCGCAATCTATATCAGTGAAGCATCTGATGGGTAGACTTCTGCAAATGGCATTTGACGTTCCCTCATTTTGACAAGTGTCCTCTGTTGCAGCATTGTTGTCATTACAGTCCGCATCTTCATCGCACTCCTTGCACACTCCTTCAAAGCATGCAAAATCGCACGTTTGGATGTATTCTGGAGAGAGTGTTACGGAACAATTGCTTTGTGACGTTCCCGGATTGGAACAAGTGGCGGTTTGATAATTCTGTTGAATATCATTACCCCCGCAGAACAAAGAGCCAATAAATCCAGTCTCGCCACATTCAGAGTCTGTGAAGCAGTTGATAGTGGAATATGTACAGTTAGAGATTATCGTTGAGGCGTTAATGCAGCTATCCTCTGTGCTTTGATTCCCATCATTGCAATCAGAATTCGTTGAGCACTCGATGGGGCACATGTTCGTTGGGAATTCTGAATAATTGCCCGGGTAATTATCATTATTTAGATGGGTCTGGGCGAAACAGGAGTTTGCATCGAGTGCGGCATTGCACCTCTGAGTTCCATTCATCTGACAAGCGCCGTATCCTGAGCAACTCCACGAGGGAGTGCAGAAGTCGCACGTCTTGTTTGTGAAATTCCAATAAGTCTTATTAATGCCATTATTCCATCGATCAGTGGATAAATTAGTCACTGCATAACAACTTTGATAATTAGCATCGTACTCTGTCTTGGAGGAATTCTGGACATACTTATCATTGGGCATACACTGAGTCGCGTTTTGCCATGGACTCCAGCTCGTGTTTATAGGATTTGGTTTGCAGAAGTCGCATTTTTCTATTTGTTGGTATTCAATAATTGTTCTGTTTTGGACCGTACCGCAACTATTAGAATCATACTCTATCTTGAACCGAGTTTGATTCATAGTATCATTGATTAGGCAGGAGACGTTTGTCCACTGACTGGGCGATGTATTTGTAAGGATAGGATCACAACAGGGTATCGTTGTCTGCTGATAGTGCGTTTTGTTGTTCCCATTATTCCATTTATCTAATGGATTCTGTGTAAGAGCATAGCACATGCTGTAGGCGGAGTCAAACTCGGTTTTTTCCCTCTCCTGGACTTTAGTCTTATTCGCTCTACATACAGTGATATTGTACCAGTCGCCCCATGAGGAGTTCAGGGGTATTGGATAGCAGTAATCACAGGATGTTTGATTTGTTGTGTAATGGGTCTTATTCTGCCCATTGTTCCAAAGGTCGAATGAAATCCCCGTAATTTGATAGCAGGATGCGTAATTTGAATCGTATTCTTTTCTGCTCACATTGATAAGCTGAGTGTCGTTGGTGCGGCATAAGCTTACGTTAGCAAAAAAGGACCAGCTGGTGTTAGTTGGTGAGTAATTGCAGAAATTGCAAGCTTGCGATACTGGAGGTGGAGGTGTCTGCCCGCACATATTTGTGTCATAATAATTTTTGAATTGTGTATCTTGGACAGTGCATGCAGACCAAGTTGAATTTAATGTCCAATTTGGATTTAACGGACAGCCCCTACACGTTCCATATTGAAACTGGCAAACATCCTGATTATCATTGAACCCATCATTATCATCATCTGGGTCACAGTTATCTCCGGCAGAATCTCCATCATAATTGGCTTGATTTGGGTTATAACTATAAGGACAGTTATCGTTTACATCTTTTATTCCGTCGTTGTCAGAATCCAAGTTATTTATTGTTACATAAGTTGTACTGTCATAGTCTATATATGCATTTTGACCCGAATAAAAGAAACCCGACCCTTCATTATAGTAAATGTTGTAAGTCCCTACAGGAAGTTCAGTTGTAAACGAGTTAAAATTGAAATTTGGCGGAACTGGATTAAGATAAAACCACCGTTTGGTTCTTGAATTTTGGTATAAATTCTTCCATCCGGTAGTCGGGTTATAAATTTGAACTCCGGTCACCCGATTTTTGTCCGTGAATGAAATGGTAATACCTCCTAGTGCCAAATAATAATGGGAGCTTGGATCAATATAATACTCTCCTGAATAATATAAGTTGGATTTAATTTCATTTGTTCCTCGATTATTTAGAAAATCATCGATAACTCCGAGCACCTGCGGATTGTCCACGATTGTTGTGTGGACTCTATCTAGTGTAATATGTGGGACGTTATACCCTAATAAGTTGGAGCTGCTCATAGGCACAACGCCATCCTCTACCATATTACTATTATATAAGCAGGCAACATACTGATTAAATCCTCCGATCGTTAAGTAATCAACATTGCTGTTGAAAGATGCAGTATTCAAGTTCCATAAGTAATCACTACCAATTTCCATGTTCTTGGTAGCCTCTGATACTACATTGAGGTTGAAGAAAAAATCCAAAGCATCACAGGAACCTGGGAAGTTATATCCATCATTTATCAGATTTGCTAAATATGTTCCCTGGAGTGGACTACCAATAAATATCGCTTTCCTAATGTTAGATCCGTATGAAACAGAGTTCCCACTCGATGTTAATCCCATGTTTTGTATATACCCCCTGACAGCTAATCCGCCCATGCTATGAGCGGCAACATCTATTTTTTCAAAATTATAGCCGTAATTCTTTATTTGGGACAGGACTAAATTCAGCATTCCCGCATTTTTCCGATTGTCCAAATTTGCAGGGTTATAAACCACTTCAAGTATTTCATCTCCCAAATTCTCCAAGCCCCCCGGCAATGTCCCCCACTGTGTCCAGAGATTAGTCTGCGCTGGACCGAGATTATTATTAGACCAACCATGTATCAAAAGTAATGGTCTTTTTTGCGTATTGTACGTAACATATCCCCACCAGCTCCAAGATGGATAAATCTCAGAAAGTCCATAATCAGATAATGATAACGTCTGGAAACGCGAGTCCTTCATTACTTTCTTGGATTCTCCTGAAGTAATTCGAAGATTTTCCAAAGGGACAAACCCAGAAACCTCGTTGTATCGCCAAAGTATATTCGGAGATGAAGTACTATTGAGTATAAAATATTCTGCTCTTAGTTCGTGTTCTCCCGGAGTAAGTTTTATTCCCTCCCCCACCTTACCTTTGAATATCCCCTGTTGACCATCAATCCAAAAGTTTACACTTCCCATCCCCTCAAAACTAAAAAAATATTCCTCCTCCTCTGGGATAACTATTGTTCCATTCCAGGACACAAAATAAATAGATTCCTCCGAGGATTGTATTCCAATTAGGTCTTCAGCACTTATAAACGATGAATCCCAGGTTATCACGTCGTCATTAATCTCTTTGTTATCTAAAAATAAATTTATAAAAACGGGATTGATAGCATTGTATGACTGATTTATATTTGAATAAGGGATTAATAATGAACTTAGGGGCTCTTCCCCCTCATATACGCGAATTTCTTTTAGGGTGATTGCAGGGTAAATATTACACCCCTCCCAACAAAACAGGTCACCCGGATCGATCTCAAAAGAGCCATCTTCATTTAGTTGAGTTGAAATTTCCTCAGCGTTATCGAAGAAAAAATGAAGCGTTCCTGAAGAAAATGAAGAACTTGCGTAGTATCCTTCTGGTCCGTCTTTAACTTTATACACATATCCTTCTAAATCAGCATAAGCTACTTGGACAAGGATGAAGAGAAAAAAGACGGATATATTCAGCAACGCCATTAGTTTAGGTTTGGTCCGCATCCACATCCTCCATCAAAGCATTCACAATTTGAAGTTTCCAATACTCCAATTGGTAAAAAAGAGACTGTTCCAGAATCTATAAATGTGCATATGCACTCGCTGCCATCAACCGCACAGTTTACAAATTTGTTAGATACTTTTTCGCAGAGTTCCACCTGTTGAGCAGCGATATCGTGACAGATCCCTCCTGATTCGTATTTGCCATCTGGACATTCACAAAAATAATATTGGCCTTTGGTTTCAGAGAAACCAGAAGTATAATCTCCCCCGGATTGTTCACAATTGTTAACGTATTCTCTGCTTAGAGGGGCGCACGACAGCACAAAAAGAAGCACAATGATCAGGTATATCTTTCCCACTAAACCCCACATGACGCCCGTACTACCGAGATTATATAAATCTTGTTATAGTCCAACGTACATTGTGATCCCCTGTCTTTAGTTAACGCCTAGACCTCACTTTGGGCGAGGCCCATGTACATATTGGGTTTTGCCATCATGTAAATCTTTGCTAAGCAATCTCTGAAGAGATTATCATTTAGCATGGTAGAAAAACCACAAAAAGTCAGCAAGATTCTGTGCTAAAACGTATGGAACCAAAAAGAATTCAGTTGAGTAACTTCACGCTAACCAGCGTAGGGATAATAGATCATTACCGACACATATTGTCTCTTATGGCAACTAGAACTATTTCATCTTTGAATCAATCTTCTTTTCAATTCTCAAAAGTATCTCTTTAATATCAGATAGCTCTGCTCCATTCAGCTTTAGGTAGCATCCGCTACAGACAAAATAACCATTAAACTCTAATATCTGGGTATTTTCATCGTGTTCAACTGGATTTTTGCATACATTACAAATATAACTGCTCATTAGGATACTCACTTCCGGATTCTTTATAATGCTTGCGGGTAAACACACAGATATCCACCACAACCCTTCCAACTCCAGCACCATTTCAATAGTGCATGACCCTCCCCTCAACAGCCATCATTTCTATCTAGTCCCACGACTCATTGTGAATCACTTCCCCAACAGCACTTGCTTCAACCTTTTTGGAATCAGGGCGGGTGTAGTCACATACGGAATCTTCCACTGTTCAAAAAAACTTTTTAGCTTCTCGATCTCTCCATATGCGCAGAGTATGATATTGTCAGAATATCGCGCTGCCTGCAGGGTTTTAAGAAATCCGGGAGCAACACCTCTTCCCTGAAGCGCGTAGTAGAATCTCACGCGCGCAGATCCTTTAAGAGAACTCAAATTATAGCAAAGGAATGCGACACTGTAGAACCCAAGCCTCGAGCTCACAGGGGCATTCCGGAGAAGACTAAACCCTTCAAGGTAAACGCCCTCTTTGGCAATGAATCCGTCTCCCTCAAGTTCCTGGAGTGTGATCGAATTCAAGTCCAAGTTGTTCAAATGCAATGCCTTTTTCAACGCAGACTCAACAGGCTTATCCACCTGTTCCTTAAAAATGATGAGCACATCAATGTCCTCTGGATCTTCTTTTCCCTTCATGAATGACCCTAGGAGAATGATATCTTCTATTTTGTCTTTATACTCGTTGTAAACGGCCTTTGCCGCTTTATGCAATGTGGTGAGTAGTGATGGCATGTTCAATCATCTTTTTTATACGATTGCATGTCTCCTTGGAGGCAATTCTTGTGTATGTACTTCTGTACGTGTTGAATTCAGCGTCTAACTCGGCATAGAGTTCCGGAAACTCTTGTTGCAGGAGCCTGAATCGTTCTGTGTGATCTTTAGGAGCATATCCAATTTTCTCGAGCAAGAGATAATCATGGAGAGCAAAGAGCGTTTTAAAGTACAGAATCGTGGCGCTTGTAAAGTCCCCCATAGCGTATACTGCATCAGCAGAGCGCTTGAATGTGAGAATGTGCTGCTTTGAGGTCATGTTAGCTATAATAACCATGGGGTAATATTTAAGCTTTATGGTTAGTAGTGATAACGTGTTAATGATACTAACAAATAATGCTAAATACTCCTTATATGTTTGTAATACTAACACTCTCATTATCGATTTCATGGATTTGCTATCTATAGAGATGACTACAAAACCCTCTAAATGTGGTCACCGCGGCGCCGGTTGCAGGCGGCGGACTTCAACTCCAGTTCTGGCGCCGTATAGCAACAACAATGGCGAGGCCGAGGGGAGGGTTGGCTCTTATGGAAACCTGAAGGGTTTCCAGAAGTTCTGGAAATTTGCGATTTCCATAACCTCCGGAGTCCCGAGGAGGCCGAATGCAATGAGGTCGTCCGAAGCCATTCTTGTTGTTGCCTTCTAACAAACGATTCATTCATCTTAACTTCGCTCGTAACCTTTAAATAGTGGTTTCCGTAGCTATATTGAAAAAGAGGTGTGGTCATGGGTTTCATGGACAAGCTGATGTTCTGGAAGAAGGATTCAGGGCTTCCTGAGCTTCCGACGGATTTGAATCCAACAGACACAAGTATTCCCGGCGTGAATGATCCGTTTGGCCAGCAGCGTTATGGCCAGAACACGCAGTCTGGTTTGGGTCTTGACCGCATTGAGCCATTCCAGGAGCCTAGGCCGTTCATGACGCCTCAATTGCAGCCTAGTTTCGCTCAGCCCGCTTATCAACAACAAGCATATCCTAATCAAGATACGGTCATCATTGGAAAAAACATTGAGATTCTATCCTCAAAGATGGATGCGCTGCAGGCAAGTTTGGAAAGCATTAATCAAAGGCTTATGAACATTGAAAGAATTGCGATGCGGGAGCAGCAGCCGAGTTATTCAAGACGGTGGTAATCTTACCCTGAGAAATTCAATAAACCTGCCCAAAATGGTCATCTAAAGTCCGCGCGCGGACTAGGGCGTCAGGACTGACATGTCTTCTGAACATATGCGTTAACATGCCATAGACGGGAGCGAGGCTGAGTGTGAAAAAAACAGGCGCATAATTCTGAACCCAGTGAAACGCTGGCTCAAATGATCCGAGCTCAGGAAGCATACCGTCCAGGCCTTTGAGCATCCCACAGCAAACGATCCATGCGATTCCAGCTGCTGTTACTGTTGTGCCTGTAAAATTGTCCATTGCGGTAAGGCCTCTGTGCTTAAAACCAGAGACTCCTCCGATGAGCTCATCCAGTGCGTCAACTTCTGTATTATGAGCATCGTCTCGATAGAAGGGGGCAGCCAGTCGTATGCCCTTGTGGCGTGCAGCAAGCTCGCAATACGCTTGTTCAACAATGCCCGGCCCGGTTTTCGGCTGGCCTTCTTCCTTCAAGCGTTGGATGTGGGGGTTATTCGGATAATCCTCAACAAGATCGAGAAGATCCTCGTTTGTAAATGGCCTAAAATAGTTACGAACCCATGAGGAACATTTGTCAGAGTCCATCATCGCTTGTCCTGTAGGCTCGGTAGCGGGTATGGTCGTGCATCCAAATTGTCCAAACAAAAAAAGTTTAGAGTACAAATTCATAAATCGTAAGCACATCCTCTTCGCATTTATAAATTCTTGTGTTGAGCAACGTGAGAGTGTGAGCTGCTATAACAGGGCAGAAGCTATGCTATGGAAGGCACTGACAAGAAACATATTTAAACCGCTGAGTTCTTTATAGGCTGATGAGAGACTATCGCGGCTTCCAATTCTTTGGAATTGCATTATTAATTTTGATCGTTGATCAGTGGACGAAGCATGTTGTCCGTGCTTCTCTGATTCCTGGGCAGACAATGCCTATTATTGACGGCTTTTTCTCATTATGGTATGTGCAGAATACGGGAGCAGGATTTGGCTTATTCAAGGAATGGACATTGATGCTCGCGTGGATCTCAGTAATAGTCCTGGGTTTTATCTTGTATTACTTTGATGAGGCGATAAAGGAAAGGACAACACTGCTCGCAACCGCACTTATTCTCGGAGGCACGATTGGCAACATGATTGATCGGTTTGCGTTTCAGCATGTGACCGATTTTTTTGATTTTTTCCTCATGAATGACCATTGGCCGACGTTTAATATCGCGGACAGCGCGATCGTCATAGGCGCGCTCGGTTTATTATGGCACTTCAGGAAAAGCGAGGCGGTTCAGGAGATCCCGCAAAGGATCAAAAGGATTCCCGGCCGTATCAAGAGCAGGCTGAAGAGAAATGCGCAGCGTGTTTTCATTATTCACGGATCCTATGGCAGTCCCGGGGAGAACTGGTATCCGTGGCTCCGCGGAGAGCTTGAGCGTTTAGGGTATCGTGTCTATGTCCCTAAACTTCCGAAGCCCCCAAAACAGTCGCTGCAGACGTGGAGAAGAAAGTTTAGAAAGTACGAGAAGAAGATAAAACCAGATTCGATTGTCATAGGCCATAGTTTAGGCTGCGCGTTTTTGCTTGACGTGCTTGAGCGTAAAAAAGTAAAGTCTGCGTATTTTGTTTCAGGGTTTACGGGATTGTTAAGAAACAAGTTTGACGCTGTAAACAGATCCTTTGTCACAAAGTCGTTCAACTGGGATAACATCAGAAAACACTGTGCTCATTTTACCATAATTCACTCGAATAATGATCCGTATGTTCCCCTGGCAAAAGCTGAGATGCTCGCTAAAAAGCTCGAAGCATCTGTTACCGTTATCAAAGGTGCAGGGCATTTCAATAAATTCTCAGGGTATCGGAAGTTTGGAAGATTGCTAAGGGAAATAACCCTAAGTAAAAAGTGATAATAAAAAGTATCAACTGATAACAAAAGATATCACATGATAAGAAAAATTATCAAATTGAAAAAAGCGCAAATCGAAGGCGAACAGTTCGCGTTTATTATTGTCTTAGTCATAGTTGGCTTGATCATTGTTTTTGGGTTTAAGATGTATTATGATTTCAAGAATGCCGGGTGTAAAACAGAATTGCAGGTGTTTTCCGGGGATTTGAAGCATGATACACGTGTTGTTGGTTTAAAGCGCGGTGATCAGCAGATTAAAACGTATACGGTGCCGTGCGGCGTGGATAAAGTGTATCTTATTGACGCTAAGAAAGAGATTTCATCTTCTTTTGCGCAGTATCCTCTTATTCAGGATAATATTGAGTCTGGCATGGGTGATGATGTGTTCATGATGAGGAAAGGCGCCATTGTGAGCAGTTTTGACATTGGCGAGATTGACATCTCCTGGCCATACTTTGAATGCTATGCCGTGCATGAAGGAAGGTTACAAGCTAAGATTGAAGGCAAAGGGCAGTTTGCCATATTTAGACAAACGGATGAGTCAGAGAATAGTCTCTATGACTGCACATTCATTGATGAGGTGAATGTTGAATTGACGAAAAAGGATTTTTGTGAAATAGTAAGGGAGATAATGGCAGCAAAGCGAGATGTTCCCCTTAGATTAATATCAGATTCTGAACTTGGACCGGAATGCGATAAGATCTTTGATGAACAGGACAGAGTTAAAATAGAGAGAACGTTTGAATACGATGAAACAACGGGAGAGACAACGGTGCGCGTGAAGATAGACCCTGAAGGAACCCTTACAAGACTCAAATATTGGGAAAAAATACCGAAATGTGCGTTGAGTGCGTTGAATGAGCAATTGAGTGATGAGATTGGAAGTGACCGGTTTTTCTTCTCAAATGATGCGGCTATTATTCCGACTGCTAGAAATAGTATTTATCTCGCCCCAGATAATAGAATCGTTGAAGGAACTTTTGCAGGAGAGAATGATCTGATAATTAAGCAAGACGATCCGCTTTTGGTTTGGAATTTTTACGGCAACGCAGGGCAGCTTCTTGATGCAGGAGAGGATATAGGATACAAAATTAAAAAAGAAATTTTGCACAATTGCAAGAAAGAGTTTCAGGGGATTATTGAAGGGGCGGTGGATACGGCAACTTGCTCTGGTGTCTGTTATAATCCTAGCAATCCAATATCCCCAACTAACAATCCTGATTGTGGGCTCTGCGGGGGAGTATCCTGCTATTACTACAGCGAATGTGCAAGCAATGATTGTGACACATTTGCCGGATTACCGGGCACCTGTAATTGATTAGCGTTGTTCTATTTGAACACTTTTGATTCTATAGACGTCCGTTCCTTGATATGAACAGTTAATAGACGGAACACAATCCAAGAACTGCAAAATATTACTTACGCCGTTGACACTATTCCAAGTATTACCTTCATTGTATTCTGCTGTCACTAATCCTTGATCATTTCTTATTAGGCGCAGTTGTAGATTAGAAACATCACTTATCGGCGTCCAATATATGGGACCCCCCGTTTCCTGAAAACGCAACTGAATCCCTTCAGTTGCCCTATTTTGAACGCCTACAATCACCCTTTTATTTTGATCAGTGTTAGCAAGTGCGATACCATAACCCCCGGAACCAGTTGGAACTGCACCTTCAAAACTGCAAGATACTCTAACTTGTCCATCATAAGGGAGGCCTATACCAATCAAATCATTCGCCGCCGGCAACCCACTCAAATTTAACACGCCGTTTGCTTCGGAATCCCCATGTACGCTCCCACTCAAATAAACAATTCCGGGATCCGGCCATATTCCATCATCAAACTCATTCTCATAGACCGTGTGCCATTCCGCCGGCATGCTCATTGCGCGAACAACGTCTGCCGCGTCTATTGTTCCATCATCGTTATGATCGT
>Ga0209542_10002932_pt1 | contig 37363 bp, 45 predicted proteins | sample RifCSPhighO2_01_FD_184028 | JGI IMG/M metagenome (GOLD analysis project Ga0209542, IMG submission 184028) | Soil microbial communities from Rifle, Colorado - Rifle CSP2_plank highO2_0.1 (SPAdes) (version 2) | ecosystem: Environmental > Terrestrial > Deep subsurface > Rock core/Sediment ... | reverse complement strand
AATTCGTAGATCGTCATGCCATGTTCAAGATGAAGCTTTAACCACCGTTCTCGCTCTGTTGCTATGAGTAGTTGAGTATTATGTGTCATTACCTCCATGATACGGAGGTGTCAGATATGATCGTATAGCATACCACAAGCCATTGCCAAAAATAAAATTATATGGTATAAGCTTAGATAAGGTTTTTTGAAACTAAAGGAGACGCAAGTGAAGATACCGAAGATACACAAGAGAACTCTTGCCAACGGGTTGCGCGTGTTGGTTGTTCCGCGTCGCGGCTTCTTTGGCGCCAGTGTGGTACTCGGACTTCGTGCCGGCTCGCGTCGCGAGACCAAGGAGATAAACGGTACTGCGCATTTCCTGGAGCATATGTTCTTCCGTGGCGGCAGTCGCTATCTAACGCAGGTGGCGACCACGGCCGCTATCGAAGGAGAGGGAGGAGACTTTAACGCTTTTACGGAACCCGAATTTGCATATTTCACCATTGACATGCCTGCCAGCAAGCTTGAGATCGCGATGGATGTTTTGAGTGACATGCTACTTAACGCACAGCTTCGTGAAGAAGACATAGATATGGAACGCGGAGGCGTTCTGCGGGAACTTGCACGCGATGCAGATATGCCCGGGAGGGTCGCACAAAAAGAAGTCTTTAAACTGATGTATGGCGATACGTCTTTGGGACGTTCTGCTATTGGGACACGCGAAAATGTTGAGCGGTTCTCCCGTTCCGATTTCGTCAGCTTCCGTAAGCGTATGTATAATGCTCAAGAAGCCGTTTTGGCTATTGCCGGCGACGTCAGTCTTGAAGATACATATCAGCTCGTAAGCAAATACTTCTCCGATTTGTCACCCACAAGCTCAGACTATGGTCTTCCCAACGAACCGTTCTTGACGTCTCTGGAACCACAAGTTGTAATCTGGCCGAAGAAGTTTTCTGAGGTCGCGATCGTGATGGGGGCCCCAGCGCCCACTTTCTATTCTCAAGACCGACCTGCGGCAAGTATTTTGAACTATGTTCTTGGTGATGGCGTAATGATGAGTTCGCGTTTGTTTCAGAATGTGCGGAGCGCAAAAGGCCTCGCCTATACTGTAGAGTCGTACTACAGCAATGGCCCAGATTACGGTATTTTTGAATGCCTTACTTCCGTTGACCCGGAAAGGACCGAAGAGGCGGTAGAAGCGATTGCTGTTGAGATTCGAAAGTTGATTGAAGAGCCGCCGTCTGCGGATGAACTGAAATGCGCAATGAGTTTCCGCGCCGGCACGAAGACCATGGCTTCAGATTATCTATTCACGATAACGTCAAGTCTAATGCAATATGAACTCCGCTATGACAAAACCAAAACGGCTCTTGACGAGATTCGCGATACCGATAACGTTACCCGAGAAGACGTAAGCCGCATTGCGGCCGACATTTTCCTGCCTGGCGGCTGGAAAGTAGCTATCGTCGGTCCATACAGCGGCAATGCCGAAACAATTATAGATATTCTTAAGACCACTCTAAAAGTTTAAATCAATAACGCGGTTTCATTACCGCGTTTTTATATTGACTAGCCGACGGGCTTTTCTTATTGTATCTATAAGGACCGTTCCTTGACCGGAGGGAGGCTTATATGAAACGCCTAAAGAAGCTAATAGAGCTTCTGGGGTATTGGTTCGTGGGCCGCATGTTCGTTGCCGGACGCACGCGCCAGGAAATGTTTAAGCGCGCCAAGGAATTTAAGGCCCAGGGATTTGAAGTTACGTTGAATTTACTTGGCGAGCATTACCGCGATCTTAAGCGCGTTGAAGGTGCGGTTGAAGAATATATTGCCTTGATAAATGATATCCCCAAGGAATTGGGTAATGGAGCCATTGCGCTTAAACCTTCACAGATAGGAGCTGAAATATCCGAAGAAATATGTATGCGCAATCTTAACCTTATCGCGGTGCACGCGCGCAAGAACAACGTCGGGCTTGAAATTGACATGGAAAGCGCAAAATACGTTAATTCAACCTACGGCATGTTTTTGAGACTTTCGTATATGACTGAATATCACGACTTGATAAGGATAGCTATTCAGGCCAATCATCCGCAAACTCCAGAGCATTGCCATCTCCTGGGGCTTCCAAAGCACAATGTGCGTTTGGTTAAAGGCGGTGCCTATAAGGGCGAGGCCATAACCGACGAAGATGTTATCCGTAGGCAGTTCATTGATATTGCCAAGTATCTTATAAGGGTCAGGCCCAAAGGAAGCACCACGGATATTTATCTTGCAACGGTGCGCGACCGCAAGCTTGTTAAGCTTATTCAGCAGGAAATTCCTGATCCGCGGACAGACACATCTGCTTGGAAGTTCCAAATGCTTTACGGGCCCTGGCGCGCCCTACAGAACGAGCTTCTTGCGAAGGGTTACCCCATTGTTATGTATATGCCGTACGGCGAAGAGTGGATAGCTTATGGTATGCGACGGTGGCGATTTATAGCAAAAATATTTATTGAAACTATATTACGCTCTTCTTAAAAGAGCGTTTTATTTTGTATTGACGAACCAACAGCTCAGAGTTATAAGTGTGATTAAGGCACGTTAAAATATATAAATGGAGCTGCCCTCATGCGTAAAACTACGAAAAAAGAGCTCAAGGTCGTAAAGCAATTTTATAATGAAGATGTACGAGATACTGTTGTTGAGTTCGTGCAGTCAAAAGGATTGAATGTGGGGGGCAGCGGTCAAGAGACAGATTACTTTGAATGGCATCAGAATGAGGCAAGTATTATGTTCGGCAAGAATATCGGTGAGGGCTCCTATCGCGGCATACGCCGGCAAGTATCTTTAGACATTTACCTTGATTGCTGTGGCGTTCCGCACATCACCGTTTTTGCCACGGCATACAAAGATAGCAATAAGCAATTGAAGATGAAGTCGCTCGTTTTTGAACTAAGTTGCGTTTACCGCGAAGAGATATTCAAATTCCTTCTGCGCAATGCATTGGAAGTCGCCTGGCGCATTGCTAACGCTATCAAGCAGAATGAACTTGTTCCTCAAAAAACCTGGTTAAAAGCCAACAACATACCAAGTTAAAAGTTCTTTTAACACCCGTTAATTTAAACAACGGGTTTTTTATTTTGCCATTACGTACAACTCTCTCCCGGTTATTAAAATGGACGTGGGGGGTTGCGTTTGCCCATGAACAGTTGATAATTTAAATTAATGAAGATTACGCCATCTAAAATGTTCTTGGGCGCGTGCATCGGTTTCCTTGTCGGCATTTTTATTTATTCTTTTAGCGGCCGGCCCCAGCTATTTTTTCTTGCGCCGGTTCTTTTTGCGGGTGCTTTACTTATTTTTGGCGGCTATCCGCGTAAAGCTGTATGGGGTACCACGGCATGGATCTTTGTTGCGGCAGGAATTTTTCTTTTGGCCTTTGCTGGCGGAGGTTTTATTTACGGAATGGCCACAGAAAGGCAAAACGAGAAAATTGCGTCTATATCCGCATTTTTTAATAAAGAAATTGTTTTGCGCGGCACGGTTGAGAGATATCCTGGAAAAGGCACCAAGCGCGCTCAAGTAGTCGCGCACGTTTCAGAAATAAACGGTGGCTATTTTACAAATAGCCAAGCAAGCAATATTCTTATTTCTATCAATCGATTTGCAGAATATAATTACGGAGACGCTTTGGAAATAGAAGGAAAGCTGCTTAAACCTCAAAATCAACAAGGTTTTGATTACGTTTCTTATCTTGCCAAAGACGATATTTTTGCCATTATGTTTGATCCAGAAATTTCTGTGGTGTCTGTCAATAACGGCAATCCTTTGAAAGCGCTTTTCTATAAGGCGAGAGCCGCGCTTGATAAAAGTGTAATGAACCTGATGCCGCAAAAAGAGGCCGCAGTGTTAAAAGCCGTGATGCTTGGGGATGAGGGGGATATGTCCGATGCCTTCAAGCTTAGTCTTAACCGCTCTGGCCTGCGTCACATTGTTGCCGTGTCGGGCATGAATATAACCATAATCGCGTCTTTACTTTTGGCCCTTTTTATTAAGTTGGGCTTGTGGCGTAAGCAGGCCTTTTTAGTTGCGGCCCTGGGGATAACTTTTTTTGTACTCATGATAGGAGCGCCTGCTTCGGCCGTGCGCGCGGCAATTTTTGGCATATTGACTCGTTTGGGTGAAGCAACCGGAAGACTTTCCAACGGCATTAACCTTATTTTTTTAGCCGCTTCCGTTATGCTTCTTTTCAACCCATTTTCTTTGCGGTGGGATTTGGGCTTTCAGCTTTCTTTCCTTGCCACATTGGGCATAATTATTTTTTATCCTTTTTTGAATCGCTTGTTTTCAAAATTACCCGATAGATTTATGTTTAAGGAAACTATCTCCATGACTTTTGCCGCGCAAATTCTAACATTTCCGCTGCTAGTCAGTTCGTTTGGAATGTTTTCTTTTGTCTCACCATTATCCAATCTTATAGTTATACCGTTCCTGGTACCAATTACGGTGGCCGGTTTCGTTACGGCTGTTTTAAATATGTTTATTCCGTTCGGCATAATTTGGACGTTACCGCTTTGGCTTGTTATGCGCGCGATTTCTTTTGTTGCCGAAACTTTAGGAAGTTTTGGAGCGATACTCTTCACTTTAAATAGTTCGGAAAGGTTTTTATTGTTCGGTATTTATACATTTTTAGCCGGCATTTTAATATTTAAAATAAGGAAAAGCGGCATCCGGCCCATAGATGAGATGGAGGCATTTAAAGAGCAATATTATGTTGGATAAAAAATTAAAATTTATAACCCTCGCCCTAGCGGTTTTGGTGGCTTGTTTGGCATACGCCGTTCTAGTTTCGCGCAGCGATTATCTGAAAGTTGATTTTTTTGATGTCGGGCAAGGCGACTCCGCGTTCATAGAAACGCCTTCCGGCTGGCAGGTTTTGATAGATGGCGGCCCAGATTCAACAGTTGTTTCCAAACTTGGACAAGTTATGCCTGCCTGGGATCGTTCTTTAGATGTGGTTGTGGCTACGCATCCGGAAGCAGATCACATTGCCGGTTTAATAGAGGTTCTTAAAAATTATAAGGTTGATTATGTTGTTGAAACCGGCATGGCTAAGGACACGGAAGTATCGCGTGCTTGGGCGGAGGCGGTAAAAAACGAAGGCGCAAAGGTTATCTATGCCGATGGGCCAAAAAGGGTTTTATTTGGGCAAGACGCTTACATGGATTTGCTTTGGCCCTTGACCAATCATAAGGACGAAGTTAATCCAAAGCCCAATAATTTTGCCGTTGTCAGCAAACTGCATTATGGACAGAGGATTTTTCTTTTTACCGCAGATATTGAGCGCTGGACCGAACAGCAGATTATATCGCGCGGCATAAACGTAAAATCAGATGTTTTGAAGATTGGGCACCACGGTTCCAAAACTTCAAGCAGCGAAGTGTTTTTGGGGATCGTTGACCAGCAAACGGCGGTAATATCTGTGGGTAAAAATAATAAATATGGTCATCCTAATACATCGGTGTTGCAGAGATTATCAGCTAGCGATGCATTGGTTTTACGCACTGATAAAGAAGGAGACATTATTTTAAGAAGCGATGGCAAAAACATATTTAGGTAAATTTTGTGCAATTTTAAATAATCTGATATTATGTCGGATATGAATTCTCACCCAAAACAAGAAACAACATTATTGTTAGTTAAACCCGATGGAGTAAAGCGCGGCCTGACCGGAGAAATTTTGCGGCGCATTGAACTGCGCGGACTAAAAATTGTCGGACTCACCATGATTACTCCCAAGCGCGATGAATTGGATAATCATTATCCCAATGATGATGGTTGGTTGACGCGCGTGGGAGAAAAAACCCTAAGTACTTACGAAAAATATGGATATGATGCTGAAAAAGAATTGGGCACCACCAATCCGTTAAAAATAGGAAAGGAAGTGCGCACATGGCTTTTGGATTTCATGACCTCGGGACCGATAGTTAAAGTTGCCATTCAGGGCATTCATGCCGTGGAGATGGTGCGCAAACTTGTCGGCGCAACCATGCCATCGGCCGCAGAGATGGGCACTATAAGAGGGGATTTCTCTGTTGACTCCGCCGCAGCGGCAAATCGCGACAAGCGTTCGGTGCATAATTTAGCCCATGCATCAGAAACCGTTGAAGAGGCAAAAAAAGAATTAATGCTTTGGTTCGCCGCCAACGAACTCCACGATTATAAACGCGCAGAAGAGGACATAATGTTTTAGAATTTGTAATTTGGAATATATAAAAAACCGTCCCGAGTTTATCGAAGGACGGTTTATTGTTAAGCGCTTATTCTTGAGCCGTTCGTATTTAGTTAAACCGTATCAAACCAGTGCCATAAGATTAGTCCAAAGAAGCCGAATAGGAATAATGCGTTCCATGCGGTTGGGACGTCGTACATTTCCGCTCTCCTCTACAGTAAAAAGAACGTAGTTATAATTATCATCAATCGTGTTCATTTGTCAATAAAAAGCTCAGATGTTCCATCCGTTTGAGGTGTTTTGGATGCAAAGTTAAGTGGGTTTCCGCAATATTATGCTTAAGTTAGGCGGTCGCTAAACGATTTAATGAATGTTGGCCGTCCAGCCCCGCACAATATGATATGGGAATCCCTGAAAAGTATTATTTGAGCCAAAACCTCTTTGCGGATGGAGCATCTAAGCTCTGTGCATACATTATAGCATAGGTTAAGCCATCTTTCAATAGCCAAAAACAAAAACCACCTTTGCATAAGTGGTTTTTCATTTTCTTTCCTCCTTTTCTCCCCATGGATTAGGACGATTTTTAGCTTCAAGAACTTCTTGGGGATGCCGGCGCCACAGTTCAATATCTTTGCGCATGGCTTCGTTTTCGATAATGTTTCTTGAATGTACTCGTAAACTAATTCCTTCGCCAACGATATATTCTGGATATGTATCTTTGAGCCAGTTGAGTATATAGTGTCCATCCAGTTCAAGCGCGCCTTCAGGATCTGTGCCAAGGTCATTATCAAAATCAATCGTTTCTATGGGTTCGCCTGTTTGTTGAGCCCGTTCTATAAGTGCTTTGAATTCAGCAAAGTTACGTACGCCAGTCCAACCCTCGGGCGCATGTCGCTCGGGAGCGTCTTGATCATCTATTTGGTCATCAAGCCATATTTTCATGGATTGAGAAGATTTAATTTGGTCGGGGTACCGGGAGTCGGACCCGGCGTTTCATGCACCCCATGCACGCGTGTTGCCGCTACACTATACCCCGTTAGAATAATTGTTTTATTTAATAATGATTTTTCTATATAAATTATAATCTTATTGTTGAAAATTGTCAAAAAGTCCGCTGACTTTTTGGCGATTAGTGCTGGCCCAATTTTCTAACGGGGTATACCCCGTATCGATTAACATCTATCTCTATTAAGCAGTATAATAACAGATATTGCTTTTTATACAGTTTGAAAAACTATTTTCCTTTGGCCAGACCCTTGATACAGCTTGCGCAAGCCAGAATGCGCGTTCCTTTAGCCACACCGTTTTTGGAGACAGGAAGAGTTGCCCATTGAAGGTTGGGGTATTTTCTTACACGGCTTGTTCTGTTATAGTGGCCACGCAAAAGCTTGCGGGTTGAAGCCATAACTGAAGTTTTTCCGCAGATAGTACAGGATTTACGCATAAAACAAGAATTTTAGATTCATCTAACCTTTTATATTATTACTTCATTTAATTCATTAATGCAATATTAAAGTCTTTTATATGGATATTACCATTGTATTCCAATTATTAATATTGCTTTTCTCGATAGTTATCCACGAGGTTTCGCACGGAATTGTTGCGTTGTTGTTGGGCGACCCTACGGCAAAATATTCCGGCCGTTTAACTTTGAATCCTCTGCGTCATATAGATCCAGTAGGTACTGTTTTGTTGCCGATAACCTTGTTGATTTTAAGCGGCGGCAGAACAAGTTTCGGTTGGGCAAAACCAGTGCCATATAACCCGCATAATCTTCGTAATCATAAATGGGGGCCGGCAATGGTTGGCGTAGCTGGGCCATTATCAAACATTTTACTGGCATTATTTTTTGGTTTAACTATACGTTTTGGACACGCGGCTCTGTCGGAATACTTTACTGGCTTTTTGGTTTTAGTTGTTTTGACCAATCTTTATCTTGCGGCTTTTAATTTCATTCCTATTCCGCCCCTAGACGGCTCCAAACTGCTATTGAGTCTTTTACCTTCTCGTATAGCTGAAACCTGGGGTGATTTTCTGGAGCGATACGGGTTTTTCTTGTTAATGATGCTGATTTTTTTCCCGGCCGTATCTTCTATATTATGGTCGGTATTATCAATACCAATATCAATACTTTTCAGCCTTTTTACCGGATTAAGTTTTTAAGCAATTATATTGACAGTAAAAATCTTGCGCGTTAGCATTTTATTGCCCTTTTTAATTTTGAACAGGAGGCTGGATTGGCTGAAAAAATGACTCGTGCCCGTTTGAACGAAATTATTGAGCGCGATATGCCCGGATGGCACTTGGCGCAAGACGAAAAGGATCCAGACGGCTCAATTGACGGCGAATATATTGTACGTGCCAGTCGAGATAATGGTTCTCTTAAGAAAACCGTAGTTATTTCCAACGGCAAGATTATAGGGGCGCAAGGATAATAAATTATATAAGGTTCGTAGTTAGCGGACCTTTTAATTTGTCTTAATTTGACATAGATTTACCATTTTGTTAATCTGTAAGTCGTTTGCCGCAACAGTCTGCGAATGTAATGAGCAGTAACTGTTGCGAGCACTCGCCATATAGGCGAGTTTCCTTTTAATAAAACCTTTAGGTAATCCCTCGGATTCGCCTTGGTCCCGACGTTACGTCGGGGCACTCGGCGCGGTTCGTGGGCAACAACTAGCACATGCCGACTTTAAGACAATTGATAAGGAAACCGCGCGTGCGGACCACAAAAAAAAATAAGGCCCCCGTTTTGTCTTACTCTTTTAACGCGTTAAAAAATAGCCCCAAATATCACCCCTCGCCCTTCAAGCGCGGTGTTTGCATTAAGGTCACAACCGTTACTCCCAAGAAACCAAATTCTGCTTTGCGCAAGGTTGCCCGCGTTCGCTTGACCAACGGCGGAGAGGTTACCGCATACATTCCAGGCGAGGGCCATAATCTACAAGAACACTCCGTTGTGGTTATACGCGGCGGAAGGGTTAAGGATTTACCCGGAGTCCGTTATCATATCGTACGCGGCATGCTGGATACCGCAGGAGTTGAGGGCCGCAGAAGACAGCGCAGCAAATACGGCGCCAAGACACCGAAAACCTAATTCAAAAGTAAAAACTAAAAAATAAAAAGTAAAGACGTTTGTTCTTGCGTAGCGGCAAGAACAAACAACCAAAATTTTTCACTTTTCGCTTTTAATTTTTAATTTGAAATATGCGACGTCGACCAGCTACACCAAGACAAATAGAACCAGATTTTTTGTACAGCAATCTTTTGGTTGCCAAATTTATAAATTACATAATGATCCAAGGGAAAAAGCCGACTTCCCGCAATTTAATTTATAAGGCCTTCAAACTGATAGAGGAACAGACCAAACAGAATCCTGTTGAAGTTTTTGAATTGGCGATTAAGAATACTTCGCCCACACTGGAAGTAAAATCTCGGCGTGTAGGAGGCGCCACCTATCAGGTGCCCAGAGAAGTAAGAGGAGAGCGAAGGATAGCTTTATCTTTTAGATGGATAATTAAAGCCGCTCGGTCAAGGAAGGGCCGTAATATGGTAGAAAATTTAGCCGCTGAGATTATAGATGCTTCCAAAAATGTCGGACCGGCAATTAAGAAGAAGGAAGATACGCACAGGATGGCTGAGGCTAACCGCGCTTTTGCGCATTTTGCATGGTAGAAGTTTGATAAGGCGCAGCAAGGCCGTTCGCGTCTGCAAGGGATCCCTCCATATAGCCGTTCCGGCAAGGGGTTCTTGGCCTTAATGACGCTTACGACCTAGCCGCGCTTATTTTATTGAGTTTATATTTTATGGCTGATGAAAGGTATCCAATTGAAAGAGTGCGCGATATAGGCATCATTGCCCATATTGATGCCGGCAAAACGACCGTTACTGAACGGATACTTTTTTATACCGGCATTTCGCACAAGATAGGCGAGGTGCATGAAGGTGAAGCGGTCATGGATTGGATGGATCAGGAAAGGGAGCGCGGAATTACCATCACGGCCGCGGCAACCACATGTTTTTGGACGCCTCGCGCAATAGACGATAACAAAGAAGAGAAATACCGCATAAATATCCTCGATACTCCAGGACACGTAGATTTTACCGCTGAGGTTGAAAGGTCTTTGCGGGTTTTGGATGGAGGCGCGGTTATTTTTGACGGCGTGGCCGGCGTTGAGCCACAATCTGAAACAGTATGGCATCAAGCGGACAAATACAATGTTCCAAGAATTTGTTTTATAAATAAACTCGACAGGTTAGGCGCAAGTTTTACAAGAAGTCTTGATTCAATATTGGAACGCTTGACCAAAGATGCCCTCCCAATAGTTTTGCCCATCGGTTTGGAAAGCGAATTTTCAGGCCTTGTAGATCTTTTTGAAAGAAAGGCTTTCGGTTTTGATGGTGAGCACGGCGAAAAAGTAGTTGAGCGTGATATCCCCGCGAACATGAAAGAAGAAGTTGAAAAATACCGCGCCGCTTTGATTGAAAGAGTCGTTGAACATGATGATAAACTCCTCGCGGCATACTTGGCTGGCGAAGAACCGTCGGTGCGTGAACTTCAGCGTGTCTTGAGAAGTGCGACTATCGCAGGGAAAATAGTTCCTGTGCTTTGCGGAGCGGCATTGAGCAATAAGGGCGTCCAATTTTTGTTGGATGCGGTTATAAGATACTTGCCGAGCCCTTTAGATGTTCCTTCTGTTGAAGGTGACAACCCCAAGACTACCCAACGAGAACAGCGCAAGCCTGAAGATGACGAGCCCTTTGCCGGGCTGGCCTTTAAGGTGGCCACTGATCCGTTTGTCGGACAGCTTACTTATTGCCGTATTTACTCCGGAAAATTGAAAAGAGGCACATACGTATTGAATTCAAGTTCCGGAGATACGGAAAGAATAGGCAGGATTTTGAGAATGCACGCCAATGATCGCGAAGAAGTTGAAGAAATGTATCCCGGCGACATCGCGGGTTTAGTGGGCCTTAAAGCCACAACGACCGGAGATACTTTGTGCGATACCGAGCATCCCATAGTGCTTGAACGGGTCTTCTTTCCAGAACCGGTCATTGCCATGCGTATTGAGCCAAAAACCAAGGCTGATCAGGAAAGGATGGGTATTGCATTAAAACGATTAGCCGAAGAAGATCCGACCTTTAGATTGGTTACTGATCAAGAGACAGGAGAAACAATAATAGCTGGCATGGGCGAACTTCATCTTGAAATTATTGTTGACCGCATGTTTCGTGAATTTAAAGTTGAAGCCAATGTCGGACGCCCGCAAGTTGCTTATAAAGAAACTATCCGGACAACTGCCGAGGCGGAAGGAAAATATATACGTCAGACTGGCGGACGCGGTCAGTACGGACACGTCTGGCTTAAAGTTGAGCCACGCGAACGCGGACAAGGATTTGAATTCGTTAACGCCATACGCGGAGGAGTTGTTCCGCAAGAATATATTCCGCCTGTCGAAAAAGGAGTGAAAGAAGCTCTGGACCGCGGAATTATGGCCGGATATCCTGTCGTTGACGTGAACGTTACCTTATACGACGGTTCCTATCACGACGTGGATTCTTCAGAGGCAGCATTCAAGATTGCGGGTTCATTAGCCGTGCAGGAGGCTTGCAAAAGAGCGCGGCCGGTATTGCTTGAACCGATAATGAAAGTAGAGGTTATTAGTCCAGAAAATTTTTTGGGTGATGTTACCGGCGACCTTGCCGCGCGGCGGTCCCACATAGAAAATTTGGGTGAGCGCGCGATGGTAAAAGTTATTTCTGCAAAAACTCCGCTTGCCGAGATGTTCGGTTACGCGACACAACTGCGTTCCATGACCCAAGGGAGGGGCTCTTATACGATGGAGTTTGACCATTATGCCGAAGTTCCGGATAATATAGCCAGTACGATAATAGAAGGTAAGAAAAGCGGTAAATAGGGGTTTAAAAAATTAAACCGTTTTAGTGGGTTTTTGAGCTAAATGATCCCCAATGCTTATTTTTAAACCCTATCTTGACGTATTGCTTTGCTTTGGTTAACATAAGGAACGTTGCACGTAAATAATAATTAACAAAATAACAATATAATTTAAGAGGTATTGATAGCTTTAAGACCAGAAGTCTAGAGGGACTACTGCTTGAGGCTTCAATTGCACCTACGAAATATATATGGCAGAAGGAAAATTTGAACGTACAAAACCACACGTGAACGTTGGTACAATCGGCCACGTTGACCACGGCAAAACCACATTGACCGCGGCCATTACGCACGTGCTCAAATTAAAGGGACTTATTGATAAGGAAGAGTCGGTGGATCAGATCGATAATGCACCCGAAGAAAAAGCGCGCGGCATTACAATCGCATTGCATCATTCGGAATATGAATCCGAAAAAAGGCATTATGCTCATATTGACGCGCCTGGCCATGCTGATTATGTCAAGAATATGATTACCGGGGCCGCTCAAATGGATGGCGCGGTGCTGGTTGTATCCGCGGCTGACGGTCCAATGCCCCAAACAAGAGAACACATTCTTTTGGCTCGTCAAGTAGGCGTGCCGGCCGTTTTGGTATTTTTGAATAAAGTTGATATGGTTGATGATCCGGAGCTTGTGGATTTGGTTGAAGCGGAAGTAAGGGATTTGTTAAAGAAGTATGAATTTCCCGGCGACACAACCCCGATCATTCGCGGCTCGGCCCTAAAAGCTTTGCAGGTTAAATCAGCTGATGAGGATGGAGCAAAACCAATAATTGAATTAATAAAAGCCCTGGATGAATATGTCCCAGAGCCAAAAAGGGATATCGAAAAACCATTCTTGATGCCGGTTGAAGATGTGTTTTCTATTGAGGGACGCGGCACCGTTGTCACCGGACGCGTTGAAAGAGGAATTGTTAAGGTTAACGACGAAGTTGAATTGATAGGTTTGCGGCCGACCACGAAAACAGTTGTCACGGGCATTGAAATGTTCCGCAAAAGCCTAGATGAAGGCCGTGCTGGTGATAATGCCGGTATACTTTTGCGTGGCTTGAAGAAAGAAGACGTTGAGCGCGGGCAGGTTGTTGCCAAGCCCGGGAGCGTTACACCGCACACCGAATTTGAGTCCGAAGTATATGTTTTGACTAAAGAAGAGGGCGGAAGACACACCCCGTTCTTTGCAGGATACAAACCGCAGTTTTATATGCGAACCACTGATGTTACCGGAGACGTAACATTACCGGAAGGAACTGAGATGGTTATGCCCGGAGATACGGTTAAAGTAAAAGTTAAGCTTTTGGCCCCCGTTGCATTGGAAGAAAAACAGCGCTTTGCCATACGCGAAGGTGGAAAGACTGTTGGCGCTGGCGTCGTCGCAAAGATCCTGCAGTAATAAGTTCATATGGTATTTAAAGATTTTTGAATTTTGAAAATAGAAATATAGCAAGTTAAAATCTCTCATGGCCACCCGTAAACAGGTTAAAGAAGATATCAAACAGCGCTTGCGGATAAAGATCCGTGGTTACGATCATAAAATTTTGGATATTTCCACGCGCCAAATAGTTGAGACGGCCATGAGGGCCAATGCGGAAATTGCCGGTCCGGTACCGTTGCCGACAGAAACAAGACGCTATACAGTTAATCGTTCAACCTTCGTGCATAAAGATTCGCGTGATCAGTTTGAGATAAGAGTTCATCGGAGACTAGTTGATATTTTCAATCCGACGCCAAAACTTATTGATGCTTTGACTAATCTAACGCTACCCGCCGGTATAGATGTTGAAATTAAGATGTAAACTTGCGAATCTCTTCGAGATAAAAGTCAAGAGCAATATTTAGACAACTTTACAATTATAAGCTATTTATCCATGATATTTTCTGTAAATAGTTTTAGATTACAACGAGCACAAAGGTAAGAGCAGTGGAACGATTAAGTTCTTTATGCCGGCTCGTCCGGCATTTTTTTATCAAAAATATCGATTATGAAATTCATTTTAGGAGAAAAAGTGGGAATGACTCGCCTTTTTGATTCTTCCGGCAATGTCGTGCCGGTCACCGTACTGCGTGCTGGTCCTATTACCGTAACCCAGATCAAGAATAACGAGAAAGATGGCTATAGCGCTCTGCAAGTCGGTTTTGGTTCCAAGCAGCGGCTTTCAAAACCTCAAGCCGGGCATGTTCGTGGTATACGTGGCGGGTTCAGATGGCTAAAAGAATTTCGTCTTGATGAAAATGATGGTAAGGCTTATGAAAAAGGTGCAAAAATAGACGTTTCTGTTTTTTCTTTGGGGGATAGGGTAAATGTTCAAGGTATATCAAAAGGAAAGGGGTTTGCTGGGGTTGTAAAGCGGCATCATTTCCGTGGCGGATGGGCTTCTCACGGCAATAAGCATATGCTACGCGCGCCTGGTTCCATAGGCATGTCCTGGCCCGAACGCGTAAATAAAGGCAGGCGCATGGCCGGACGTATGGGTTATGAAAAGGTTAAGGTTAAGAATCTGGAAATTGTAGAGGTAGATCCAAAAAACAATATTTTGGCTGTACGCGGGGCCGTGCCCGGCAACAATGGAAGCTTGGTTACCATAGCCGAAAGTATAGCAGCCAAAAAATCTTCCAAGAAATAGATATTTTTATGAAGGTGAATTTATATACACAAGAGGGAAAACAGAAAGGCCATCTCGATTTACCGGATGATATTTTTGACGTTCCTATGAACGCCGATCTTTTGCATCAGGCGGTGCGAGTCCTCCGAGTCAATAAACGTCGAGTATTGGCGCATACCAAAACACGGTCGGAAGTTTCAGGTGGCGGCAAAAAACCATGGCGGCAAAAAGGAACTGGCCGCGCGCGACAAGGCTCCATAAGATCTCCGCAATGGAGAGGAGGCGGCGTTGTTTTTGGTCCCAGCAAGAATAAGGTTTATCGGGCAAGATTGCCTTTAAAAATGAAACGCAAGGCAATGCGCATAGCTTTGTCTGCCAAAGCAAGGGACGGGGAGATAATAGCCGTTGAAAGTCTAAATATTCCAGAAGCCAAAACAAAACACATGGCGTTAATTTTCAATAATGTCATGTCCTTTCATGTTAAAGGGGCCAAGACCGCAAATCGCAATGCCATTCTTGTTTTATCCGAAAAGCAAGAAAATATTTTAAGAGCTTCGCGCAACCTGTCTTCTTTGCAAGTTATGCCAGCCGACCAGCTTAATCTATTGGATATTTTATCAAAAAAATTCTTGATAGTAATGCCGGATAGTATCTCAGTATTTAAAAAAAGGCTCGGTTAATTTTTATGGCTATTTTCCCAAAAACAAAAGAAAATAAAAAAGCTGATAGCGAAAATATCAAGGCAGGTATTGCATATACTACTGGCCATGCTTCCATCTTTCTTATTCCACACGTTACGGAAAAAGCTGCGATCCATGAAGAAGCGAGTCAGTATGTTGTGCGCGTTTCACCTAAAGCTACCAAAGGCGAGGTACGCCAGGAATTCATGGCGCGTTTCGGTATAAAGCCGCTTAAGATAAACATGCTGCAGCAAAGACAAAAACCACGCAGAAGAGGAGCCTTTGTGGGCTACAAGAAAGGTTATAAGAAGGCCGTGATTACCGTGCCCAAAGGCAAGAAAATAGATATATTCCCGAAATAATTTTTATGAAGATATATAAACCAACAACCCCAGGACGAAGGGGCATGACCGGTATCGATTATTCGGTTTTGACAAAAAAAAGGCCGGAGAAAGCACTTGTACGCGGTCTTAAGAAAAGCGGCGGAAGAAATCATGCCGGCACAATTACGGTGCGTTTCCGTGGTGGAGGCAATAAGACCAAATATCGTTTTGTTGATTTCCGGCAGGACAAAATAGATATACCAGCTCGTGTGCAGGCTATCGAATACGATCCGAATCGTACTGCTTTTATAGCGCTGGTGAGTTATTTTGACGGGGAGAAACGTTATATTTTGGCGCCGAAAAACCTTGTTGCCGGAAACGAAATTATTACTTCGCAAAAAGCCCCTCTGAATATCGGCAACCGCATGATGCTTAAAAACATTCCGCCCGGCACAGAGGTTCATAATGTTGAGATGGTGCCAGGCAAGGGAGGGCAATTAGTCCGCTCCGCCGGTTCCGCAGCCCAGATCTTGGCACATGATGCCGGCATGACAACATTGCGCATGCCATCCAGTGAAATTCGTAAGGTTAAGGAAACATCATTTGCATCAATAGGCGCGCTTTCAAATTCCGAGCAGAGAATGGTAAATCTGGGAAAGGCCGGAAGAAAGCGATGGTTAGGACGCAAACCACACAACCGCGGCACATCAATGAACCCGGTTGACCATCCGCATGGCGGAGGCGAAGGACGCACGGGCGTGGGTTTGAAATATCCTAAAACCCCGTGGGGCAAGCATGCGCGCGGTGTTAAAACCAGGAAAAAAAGCAGATCTTCCAAATTCATAATTCAAAGGCGAACCAAATAAGTTTTAAAAATTATGAGCAGATCACTTAAAAAAGGACCTTTTGCAGACCCTAAATTAATGAAAAAGATAGGATTATTGAAACGTGGCGACAGGACCATTATTAAAACCTGGGCGCGTTCTTCTAGTGTTACTCCGGAAATGGTTGGTTTCACTATAGGCGTGCACAATGGCCGTATTCATATCCCGGTTTTGATACGAGAGGAAATGGTCGGACACAAACTCGGAGAATTCTCGCCGACGCGTAAATTCGTCAAACACGGCGGCAAACTGCAGAAAGAAGTAGAATTACAGGAGGCCTCAAAAGCAGTAGCTCCGGCTCCTGATAAAACAGCTCCTGCAGTACCCGCAAAGAAATAAACGATCTTATATATGTCAGCCAAAACAGTAAATAAAAAAGATAATCAAGCCCGAGCAATATTGAGGTATTTACGCATGAGTCCGCGCAAAGTCCGCGCCGCCTCCGGGGGCTTGAGGAATAAGTGGGTTTTTGAGGCTGAAGAAATTTTGACGCACCGCACAAGAAGAGCCTCTGCTCCCCTGCTTAAACTATTGGGATCGGCTACCGCCAACGCGGTTAAGAACAAAAAATTAAACAAAGAAGATTTGTTTATTTCTGATATTTTTGTTGACGGCGGCCCAATATTTTCAAAGTATATGCCGCGCGCGCGTGGATCGGCAGCCGAAATACAGAAAAAGACAAGTCACGTGACTATTATTTTGGGTGAACGAAAGGCCGGGCCGGGTAGGAAATCTTTTGTTCCATTTTCGCCAAAAGAAGAAGTTAAGCAGGTTGATGCGGCCGAAGAAAAATCAAGCCACAAAAAACCAGAAGGCAAAAACTATGCGCCTAAAGTTGAAAAAGTTCAGCCCAAGAAAGGCTTTGGTAATTTCGGTAAAAGAATATTCAGCCGTAAAGCCATTTAACCTTTTGAATAATTTAACCTATATATTTTTTAAAAATAATCATGGGAAATAAAGCTCAACCAGTCGGACTAAGATTAGGAATCAGTATGCCGTGGTCTTCGCGGTGGTTTGATCCGCGGCATTTCAGACAATATCTCAAAGAGGACATTGTTATCAGAGAATTTCTGACCAAGCGCTTGAAAGAGGCCGATGTGGAAGCCATTATCATTGAACGGTCTGGCAAAAAGACTACAGTCACGATACACACGGCAAGGCCGGGCTTGATAATAGGACGCGGCGGAGGCGGGGCAGAAGAGATAAGAAAGCTGATCATGGAACAGATAAAAAAGATTGGCGGTTTGTCTGCATCCGGAGCAAGGGATTTGCGCTTGGAGATACAGGAGGTTAGACATGGCGAAAGTTCTGCGGCCATAGTGGCGCAACAGGTTGCCGGTCAATTAGAGAAGCGCCAGCCCTTCCGCAGGGTTTTGAAGCGCACGCTTGAGAAAGTATCACAGGATTCACAGGTTCGCGGCGTTAAAATTGCCGTTGCTGGGCGTCTTGGCGGTTCGGAAATGTCACGCCGCGAATGGATGGCTTCAGGCAGATTGCCGTTGCATACGCTTCGAGCCCATATTGATTACGCCCAAGTACATGCCTATACTACTTGGGGCGCGATAGGCGTTAAGGTCTGGATATATAAAGGCGAGGTCTTTAGAGAAAAAGAGAAAAGCGAGGACGCCAGAAAGTAAATTGTACTAATTTTAATTTTAAATTTCCCATTTGAAACATGTTAATGCCTAAAAAAGTAAAACATAGAAAGTGGCAGAAGGGCAGAAGGCGAGGTGTTGGCAAAGAAAGCCGCGCAACAGAACTGGCATTCGGTTCATTCGGCCTACAAGCCGAAGGTACCAAATGGGTTTCTTCACGTCAGATTGAGGCGGCGCGCCGCGCCTCCATACGTTTTTTGCAGAAGGGCGGTAAGCTTTGGATAAGGGTTTTTCCGGACAAGCCGGTTACTCAAAAAGGTACCGAGGTTGGTATGGGTGGCGGCAAGGGCGCGGTGGACCATTACGTTTTTGCCGTGAAGCCAGGAAGAGTACTTTTTGAGATAGACGGTGTGAGTTCAGAAACTGCCGTTGAAGCTTTGCGTCTGGCCAGTCACAAATTACCTCTCAAAACAAGAATAATATCACGTACCAGATAATCTTATTATTAATTTTATGAATCCAGCGGAATTAACCAATAAACCAGATCGCGAAATAAACGAATTTCTAAAGGAAACTAGTGGTCGCCTGAAACATTCGCGGGTTTTGCACGCTGCAGGAAAATTGAAAAACGTGCGTGAATTAGCCATGTTGCGTAAAGATATCGCCAGGGCCAAGACCATTTTGGCCTTGCGTCAAAAACAATAAATTTTTATGGATAACAAGACCAACAAGCGAAAATTTGTGGGAACCGTAGTGAGCGACAAAATGGATAAAACTGTCGTAGTTGAAATGTCGCATACCAAGATGCATCCTCGCGTACGCAGATATATACGCAGGACGAAACGTTTTTTGGCACATAATCCCGACAATACTGCGCGCGTCGGCGATGTAGTTGTCATAACCGAAACACGTCCGTTGTCTAAACTTAAACGCTGGCAGGTCGTGGAAGTAAAAGCAAAAGCCAACGTTTTAAGCGATGAAAGCGTCGCATAAAAAGATTATTTTATGATACAGCCTCGAACAATGTTAAATGTTGCCGATAACACCGGAGCAAAATTACTCCAGTGTTTTAAAGTGCTTGGCGGAACTCGCAGGCGATATGCCGAAATCGGGGATATAATCGTTGCCTCGGTTAAAATTGCTGAACCACGGAAAATGGTCAAGAAAAAGGATATTGTGCGAGCGGTTATAGTTCGCCAACGCAAGCCCTATAAAAGAGCCGACGGCACCTACATACGTTTTGATGAAAATGCAGCCGTAATACTTGATGGTAAAGAGCCCAAAGGCGGAAGAATATTCGGTCCCATCCCGCGTGAAATACGTGAACGCGGATACAGCAAAATAATATCGCTTGCATCGGAGGTTGTATGAACATAAAGAAAGGCGACAATGTTTACATATTAAAAGGTAAAGATAGGGGCAAGAGCGCTAAGGTTATTAGAGTATTGCCGAAAATTGATTCCGTGGTTGTGGAGGGCATGAATTTGCACATCAAACACCGCAAGCCGCGTAAAGCCAATGAACGCGGCCAACGATTATCAGTAGCTTCGCCTATACATGGCAGTAATGTGATGTTGGTGTGTGCAAGTTGCAAAAAACCAGCCAGAATGCGCAACGTGATTAAAGGTAATTCCAGGGCTAGAATTTGCGTTAAATGTGGAGTCATTGCCGATAGTATAGCGGTTTCAACAACTTAAAAAAACAGCAATCATGGTTTTATTAAAAGAAAAATATGCAAAGAAAGTCGTGCCAGAGTTAATGGCTCGTTTTGGCATAAAAAATATAATGGCCGTGCCCAGGATTACTAAAGTCACCGTGAATACTGGTATTGCCAGACTGTTGTCACAGAAAACAGATCAGGATAAGATTATGAATGCTATTTCAGAGGATTTAGCAAGGATTACCGGGCAGAAGCCTGAAATACGTTATGCGCGCAAGGACATAGCCAATTTCAAGTTGCGTCAAGGAGCGCCAGTCGGGTTGCGTGTGACCCTTAGGGGGACAAGGATGCACGATTTTATCGCCCGTCTCGTCAATATTGATTTGCCACGCACGAGGGATTTTAAAGGTTTAAGTATTTCTTCGGTTGATGAGGGCGGGAATTTAAATATTGGCGTCAAAGAGCAGATAGTTTTTCCTGAGGTTTCTCCAGACAGTATCAGATTGCTTTTTGGTTTCTCCATAACTATAGGCACCACCGCTAAAAATAAAGAACAGGCGCTGGCCCTATTCCATTTGTTGGGATTTCCGTTTGAGAATCAACAATAAAAAACCGGGTATGGCAAAAACATCGCAAGTAGCTAGAGCAAAAAAGCAACCCAAGTTTTCGACGCGTATTGTGCGTCGATGTTTCCGCTGCGGGCGACGTAGAGGTTTCATGCGCGATTTTGATTTGTGCAGGATATGTTTTCGTGAATTAGCCAGAGCAGGATATATTCCCGGGATACGCAAAGCTTCATGGTAATATTTTTACATATATGACCACGTTAGAAAATTGCAATAAGTTTATGAAATATTTGTTGATGATTAAATTAATAGCCAGAGCAATATATGCCAAAAAAGTTAGCGAGACTTTTTTGGCAACTAGCGCTTGGGCAATTTTCTAACGGGGTATGACCGATCCAATAGCCGATATGTTAACACGTATTAAAAATGCCTATGCGGTTAAAAAAGAAACCGTAAGTGTTCCATATTCTAAATTTAAATATGCCCTGGCGCAGGTTTTGGGGAAAGAAGGTTTTGTAATGGAAGTTGAACGCAAGGGACGGGGCGTTAAGCGCACAATTGCAATTAAACTTAATTATGTTGAGGGCGAGCCCGCGGTAACAAATTTTAAGCGCATATCAAAACCAGGCCAGAGGACATATAGCGGGTATTCTGAAATATCAAAGCACAGGCGTGGTCGGGGCATGGCCATACTTTCTACGCCCCAAGGGTTGCTTACCGATAAAGAAGCTAGAAAAAACAAAATTGGCGGTGAGATTTTGTGTGAAATTTGGTAAACCCCGTTAGAAAATTAAAATAAGTTTATGGAATACTTGTTCATGATTAAATTAATAACCAGAGCAATATACGCCAAAAAAGTTAGCGAGACTTTTTTGGCCACTAGTGCATGGGCAATTTTCTAACGGGGTAAATATAATTTTTATGAGCAGAATAGGCAAAAAACCCATATCAATTCCAAAAGGCGTTTCGGTTGAGTTGGGTAGCATGAACGCCGAAAACTATACGCGAGAGATTTTTATAAATGGTCCCAAAGGCACCGTGTCTGTTTTTATACCCAGCGTTATTGCGGTAGAGGTTGAAGGAAATGTCATTAAGTGTTCTGTGGTTAACAACGATAGTCATGTCTCTGACCTGTGGGGTTTATCCCGTGCTTTATTGGCCGGTGCCGTAGTGGGCGTGACGGAAGGTTATTCAAAAAAACTTGAGATTGAGGGCATAGGTTACAGAGCGAATCTTGAGGGCAATATTCTGGTATTGTCTTTAGGGTTTTCTCACCCCATAAAAATTGAACCCAAAGACGGCGTATCTTTTGCTGTAGAAAAAAATAGCATCATAGTATCTGGAAATAATAAACAAGCCGTCGGTCAATTTGCCGCCCAAATACGGGCCTTGAAAAAACCAGAACCGTATAAGGGTAAGGGCATTCGTTATGCCGGCGAAGTTGTGCGAAGAAAGGCCGGAAAGAAAGCGGCTGTCGCTACTACTAAATAATCAAAACGCCAACTTTTTTATGAAGATTACCGCATCAAAAAGAATAACTCGTCATAGGCGCATCCGTGCTAAAATTTCAGGCTCGCCCACAAAGCCGCGCCTTTCTGTATTCAGGTCTAATAAGCACATATCGGCTCAGATTATAGTTGATTCTTCAGGCACTACACTTGTTTCTGCCCACGATAACGAGATTAAGATTTCCAAATCTCCGCGAAAAACAGCAAAAAAGGATAAATCCGTTCCAGGCACAAAGATTAATGTCGCACATGAGGTGGGTAAGATTATTGCCGCAAAAGCTTTGGCCAAGAAGATAAACTCGGTTGTGTTTGACAGAGGCGGTTACGCTTATCACGGCCAGGTTCGTGCTCTGGCCGAGGGCGCGCGTGAGGGCGGATTAAAATTTTAATAGCTATCAATTATTCCTATGCCAAAACCATTTGCGTCAAAAGACAGGGGATCAAGAAGAGGTTCCAATAAACCCGTTGAAAAAGAATTCACAACGGTTACTTTGGACGTGAGGCGTGTTGCCCGTGTAGTTGCAGGTGGACGGCGCTTCAGCTTCAGGACCACAGTTGTCATCGGGGATAAAAAGGGACGGGTGGGTGTGGGAGTCGCCAAGGGCAAGGATACGGCTCAGGCTGTTGATAAAGCAACTCGCGAAGCCAAGAAACATCTTATTAACGTGCCCATTGTCAACGGAACCATACCTTATGAGGCTTATGCCAAATACAAGGCTTCGCATGTTATCATGAAGCCTGTGAAAAACGGTAAGGGTATAGTGGCCGGCGGCCCGGTGCGCACGGTTTGTGAATTAGCCGGTGTTAAAAATATAAGCGCAAAAATAACTTCGCGTACTACAAATCGTCTTACAAACGCGCAGGCGGCTATCGCGGCACTGACCACCATTGCCAAACGTTATAACAGAATGGTTCAAGTAAAAAATCATTAAGTATTATTACGGCCTTAGCTCTAATTATATGCAGCTGCATAACATTAAACCAACCAAAAAGAATCGTAAGGCTCCGCGCATAGGCCGTGGCGGCAAGAGAGGCACTTATTCTGGACGAGGCATCAAGGGCCAGAAAGCGCGCGCCGGTCACCGTATCAGACCAGCAATACGCGATTTAATGTTGCGGACGCCAAAATTGCGCGGCAGCGGATTTTCGCGGCGTTCGCATGTACAGCATTTCATCGTTAATTTGAGCCAGATAGAAGGGGGCTTTAAGGAAAAAGCAGATATTAATCCAAAAATTCTTGTAAACAAGAATTTGATTCATATTAAATACGGCAAACCCTTCCGCGTAAAAGTTTTAGGAGAGGGCAAGCTTACTAAACCACATAATTTTTCCGGTTTAATAATCTCTGCCAAGGCTAAAGAAAAAATAATTGCCGTAGGCGGCACTATTCATGATTGAACTTATTTCACGCATTTGGAAAACACCTGAATTAAGAGCCAAAATATTTTTTGTTTTGGCCATGATGGGTTTTTTCCGTTTGGCGGCAGCCATACCTATCCCGGGCATAGACGCCACTAAAGTGTCCAATTTTGTGCAGTCCAATCAGATTTTTGGCTTGCTCAATCTTTTCACCGGTGGATCTTTGGAAGGGTTTTCTGTTGTGATGCTTGGTGTCGGACCATATATTACGGCAACAATCATCTTTCAGCTTTTAACAATGATATTCCCTAAGTTAAAGAAGCTTTATTACGAAGAAGGAGAGCGGGGTCGTCAGCGTTTCAATCAATATGCGCGTATTCTGACTGTACCATTGGCCATGCTTCAGGCCTTCGGTTTTCTGCGTTTGCTGCAAGCCAGAGAGGTTATAACCTTCAGCGATCCTCTGAATATTGTTACGGCTATTTTTGTGATTACGGCTTCAACCATTTGGCTGATGTGGCTTGGAGAATTGATATCCGAGAAGGGTATAGGCAACGGTGTTTCTCTAATAATTTTTGCCGGGATCATAACCACGTTGCCTTCGGCCGTATTTAGGACTTTGATACAATCCGATCAACTTAGCCATTTACCGGAATACATTTTGTTTGCTGTCGTAGCCTTGATTGTTATCGCAGGCGTTGTCTTAATAAATGAAGGACAGCGGCAAATACCCGTATCTTATGCCAAAAGAATACGCGGTATGCGCGTATACGGCGGAGTTTCTTCTCACTTACCATTGCGTGTGAATTCAGCTGGCGTCATACCGATTATTTTTGCATTATCTATTCTACTTTTCCCCGGCATGATGGCCTCGGTTTTATCCGGCGTCGGTTTCGCCCCTGTGGCGCGCGCGGCCCAGGCTATAAGCTATGCAGTCCAAAATCAGACATTATATGCAACGTTTTATTTTTTCTTTGTAGTAGTTTTTACCTATTTTTATACATCCGTAGTTTTTGACCCTAAAGAGGTTGCTCAGAATCTACAGAAATCCGGAGGATTCATACCAGGTATTCGTCCGGGGCAAAGCACCGCGGCTTTTATTTCTTTTATAATGAATCGTATTACTTTGGCCGGAGCGATTTTTTTGGGTATCATTGCCGTTTTGCCTACAGTTATCCAGTCTGTTTTACCAGCGCTGTTTTCTGGCTCCGGTACAGCTAGCCTGACCATAGGTGGCACCAGCGTCCTGATAGTGGTTTCCGTGGCTATCGAAACTTTCAAACAGATAGGCGCGCAATTGAGCCTGCACGATTACGAAAATTTCTAATTTATTTTCAGAAAATCAAGGCTTGTGATACCGCGATATGAAAACACAAGAAGATCAAAGGGTGGTTTTTAAAACTACTCTTTTTTGTTAGTATTTAAGTATGCCAGGTAGTGAAAATGCGACAGTTCGCCAAAAGCGAACAACGTAGATTTCATAATATCCCGGCTTAACCATTAATTTTTAAATAATCCACGATTAACAATGGAAGCGACTGGTTTTGTACAAGTCGCATTTCTACTACCTGGTATGCCAAAAAGATATGGTTTAACTGTAATAATGTTGGGTCGTCCTGGGTCGGGCAAGGGCACGCAAGCTTTTATGCTTGCATATAAGCTTAGTGCCAGAGCCTTTGGGACCGGAGAGTTGCTCAGAGGACTGGCGCGTGAAAAGAGTTTTTTGGGGAAAAAAGTTGACGGGCTACTGGCTAAAGGAAACCTAGTGCCTTCATGGCTGGCATCTTTTGTTTGGATAAGGGAACTAGGCAAGGTTCAGCCGCATGAGCCTTTAATATTTGATGGAAGTCCGCGCACCCTTGGGGAAGCCAAAATGTTGGATGAAGTATTGCTTTGGTATGGGCGCGCCAAGCGCGCGGTTTTTTTGATAGATATAAGTCCTCGCGAATCACTGCGGCGGCTAAAAAATCGGCGCATTTGTGTTGGGTGCAAAAGGCCATTGTTCTTACGTAAGGGTTTAGATGTGGCTAGACAGTGTGTAAATTGCGGCGGCCGGCTTATTCGCAGGAGCGATGATACTCCTTTGATAATAAGAAAGAGGCTAAAAATTTTTGAAAAAGATTTAACACCGGTCATAAAATATTATCGTAGCCAGAACACTTTGCGGGTAATTGACGGTCAAAAAGATCAAGGCAGCGTATCTCAAGAAATTTTTAATATAGCAAAACGATGGAACAAAAAAAGTTGAATTCCAATACCGCAGTTGTGATAATGTTCGGTCCTCCTGGCGCCGGAAAGGGGACGCAGGCCGAGTTGTTGGCGGAACACTTGGGACTTTACCATTTTGAAACCAGCAAGATTATTGAGGAAGCTTTAAACAGCCACACTGATCAGGAATATATAGAAATTGACGGAGTAAAATATTTATATAAAGACGAGCGCAGAAAATTTTCATCGGGCGAGTTGAATAGTCCTCCCATTGTCGCTTTTTGGGTTAAAGAGCGTATACGTAATCTTGCTCAAAAAGGTCAACCCACGGTTTTTTCCGGTTCTCCACGGACCACATTTGAAGCCGACCAGATTTACCCGTTTTTAATTTCTCTTTTTCCAAAAGAAGCCATATGTGTTTTGGAATTGACTGTTCCCAGTCAAACATCCATAGATAGGAATGTTGCGCGTAGGATATGTTCGTCTTGTCGCTTGCCGCATCCAAAAAACTACGACAAAATAACTTGCCGTCGATGCGGCAATGCGCTTATGCTCCGCGGCTCCATCGACACCGAGCCAGTCATAATTAAACGTCTTGGCGAATTTGCTTTGCGTACCATGCCGGCTGTTGAACGAACCAAGGAATATGGTTTTGCGGTAAATGTTATTGATGGAAATAAAGATGAGCAATCGGTTTTTAAAGATATATGCGTAGCATGCAAGCTGAATATTTAAATTAATTTAATCATTCGTGTCTAAAATTATCCTTAAAAACTCTAAAGACATTGAAGCTATGCGCGTTTCGGGCCGTCTCTGCGCAGAAATTCTTAAAAAAATAGCCTCAATGGCAAAAGCCGGCATAAGTCCTCATCAAATTAACGCTGAAGCCAAAAAACTTATTGAGCAAGTCGGTGTGAAACCGGCCTTTCTTGAGTATCAAGCTTTTCCGGCAGTTATGTGCGCTTCAGTAAATAATGTGGCCGTTCACGGCGTCCCTTCAAAAATTGTATTAAAGAACGGCGATATTATAGGCTTAGATTTTGGTGTAGTGGTTGACGGGTGGTATTCAGATTCAGCGCTAACAGTAGGTATAGGCAATATAAGTTATGCGGCCTCTTGCCTAATTCATGTTACTCGGGAAGCTTTGGCAAGAGGAATTGCTCAGGCAAAGGTGGGGAATCGTATTGGGGACATATCCGCCGCTATACAGTTTTATGTAGAAAAAGAAGAATTTTCACCTATACGAGAATTGGTTGGGCATGGGATAGGGAGAAAATTGCATGAACTGCCGCATGTGCCTAATTGGGGTGCGGCGGGCGCGGGTGAGAAAATAGTTTCAGGAATGGTTTTGGCTATTGAGCCGATAATTTCTGCAGGTTCGCCAAATCTTAAACAATCCGCCGATGGGTTTGGTTTTGAGACCATAGATAAAAGTTTGGTGGCGCATTTTGAACATACCGTATCCATAACCACGGCAGGAACAGAGATTTTGACGAAAGTATAAAATAGGAATCGTGCTCCAACGCGAACAAACTTTTTCGCTCATTATCGCCCCGCCAGCGCGGGGCTCCGAGGTTTCGGCCGTTTTGGCATGGTGTCCTGAGCGTTAGCGAAGGACCAAAATGGCCGAAACCTCGCAGGCCGTCGCTGGACGGCCGAGAATGAGTGAGAAAAGGACAAGCGCGTAAGTTCTACAATATTTATACCAAACAGTTTAAAAGTGTATTATGAGAATATTAGCCATTGATTACGGAGAAAAAAGAATAGGTTTGGCGATGGGGGATAGCGCAAATAAAATCGCTTTCCCAAGAGGAATACTACAAAATTCACCACGGATTTTTGAAGAAATCAAAGATTTTTGCCGCAAAGAATCTATAGATAAAATTGTCGTAGGGTTGCCTTTAAGTTTGAGTGGACAAGACAGCGCGCAAACCAAAGCGACAAGGAGTTTCATAGAATCATTGGGCCAGAATATTAATATTCCAATCGTAGAGTTGGATGAACGTTTGACTAGTGTGGAGGCGCGGAAAATTGTTCATGGAGATAAAAAGCCCCGCACCAGAGCAAGCACGGTGCGGGGCAGGGATATTGACGATATAGCCGCCTCTCTTTTACTAGGACAATATTTCCAAGTCAAAAAATAGCTTTCGTGCCCAGTAGAGCCACCTCGACTGTTCCCCGACGAACATCGGGGAACAAGGCACAAAGTAGTCGAGGTAATTCTACTGGGTGTGATATAATTAAGTTGTTAGACGGCCATTTATTCATTTTAAATTTATATGTCCCAAGAGCAAAACAAAGAAAACGTTTTTATTTCAGTGGTTATTCCGGCATATAATGAGGAGGGGCGTATTGGGAAAACTCTTCAGGCCGTGGATTCTTATTTATCTAAAAAACCATGGATCAGCGAAATATTGGTTGTTAGTGATGGCGCCACCGACGGAACGGTAGGCATTGTTGAAGGTTATCAGAAATTAACCAAAAGACTGCGCGTTATCGCCAATCAAGAAAACCACGGCAAGGGCTACGTGGTACGGCAAGGCATGGTTGAAGCCAAAGGAGCCTTGCGTTTGTTTACGGATGCAGATAATGCTACTCCCATTGAAGAATTGGATAAGCTTCTGCCATGGATAAATTTAGAAAAAGATCATCAATCAAACATACTCAATTATGTTGGCGGTTATGACGTGGTCATAGGTTCTATAGGACTTAAAGACAGTGCGGTTGAGCGAAGCGAGCAAATCAGTCGGGTTCTCGCCGGCAAAATGGCCAATATGCTTATTCAAATCTTGATTTTGCCTGGAATTCACGATACTCAGCGAGGTTTTAAACTTTTCACGGAGGAGGCGGCGCAAAGAATTTTCCCGCTTTTGCGTATTGATCGTTGGGGTTTTGATATGGAAGCTTTGGCTTTGGCCAGAAAGTTTAAATTTAAAATACGCGAAGTCGGCGTGCATTGGATTCATGATCCAGAGAGCAAGGTTAAGGCTTCGGCATATTTTAAAACCCTTCTTGAATTGTTCAAAATTCGCATGTGGCTTTGGTTAGGTGTTTATAAGAAAAACAAGACAGAGCTATAAATACTTTCCATGAAGAAAAAAATAGCCAAGCAGTTAGTTAAAAATGTATCCGAATTACGAAGAGATCCGGTTTCCGGCGATTGGGTTGTTATAGCCACAGGAAGAGCTAAACGCCCCAATACCTTTGCGCAGGGCCATCAGCACGATCCCGCCTATGAATCAAAAGAAAATTGTCCGTTTGAAAACCCACAGGTTTCAGGTAACGACAAGCCAATTTTAGTGTTTGATCATAAAGCCAGAGAAATGGGTAAATTGTCGCAAGATTGGTTTGTGCAGGTAATCCCGAACCGTTTTCCAGCTTTTGCTGGCCCCAGCGTTAAGCGATATGTAAAACACGTAGGTCCATATACCGTTCTTGAGGGTAGAGGTTCGCATGAAGTGGTAATAATGCGCGAACATACTAAGAATATCTCTTCTTTTTCATCACTTGAGGCGCGAGCCGTTATTTATGCCTATATGGCCCGTTTTAACATTCTTTCCCTGCGGCCGAATGTACGCTATGTTTCGATTTTTCACAATTTTGGTAAAGAAGCTGGCGCATCTTTATACCATCCGCACTCGCAAATCATGGCTATACCGGTTGTGCCGCCTGATGTGGCAAGATCATTGGCCGGTTCCCAGCGTTATTTTCAAGAAAAAAGTAAATGCGTGCATTGTGAAATGATTGCGTGGGAAAAGAAAGATAATCAGCGCATTGTTTTTGAAAACGAGCATTTTATAGCCATTTGCCCATTTGTTTCCAGGGCCGCTTTTGAGATACGCATTTTTCCGAAAAAACACGAATCATCTTTTAAAGATATGGGCGATGAAGAAATCGGTAAGTGCGCTGATGCCTTGAGGATTACTCTTGGCAAACTTGAAAAGGCTCTTGCCAACCCGGATTACAATTTTTTTATTCATACCTCCCCAATAAATATAGAGAGCCTTGAGAGTCATTTTTATCCCCATTATCATTGGCACATTGAGATCTTACCAAAAACCGCTATATGGGCCGGTTTTGAACTCGGCACCGGCATAGAAATATCAACCATTAAACCAGAAAATGCCGCTAAATTTTTAAGAAAATTTAACGTTTCATGATCAAGCTACTTGTCGCCAATTGGAAATTATACGTTAGTCGTCCTCAACAGGCACTAAAACTCATTTCTTCGACAGCGCGAGCGTCAAAGAATGTGCAGGCAGATATAGTTTTGTGTCCTCCGGCCCCCTGGCTTTCTTTTGTGCACAATGCTTTAGGTTCAAAACACAAGAATATATCCTTGGGCGCGCAAGATATTTTTTGGGAGAATCAAGGCGCTTTTACCGGCGCGTTTGGCCCGCAGATAATTAAGGCCTACGGCGTTAAATATGTTATCGTTGGTCATTCTGAACGTAGAAGAATATTTAAGGAAACAGATGAAGTGGTTGCTAAAAAATTGCAAGCGGCCTTGCGAGCCGGGCTTCATGCTATATTATGCGTTGGTGAAACGGCCAGAAAGGATTTTTGGAAAAGAGATTTATTAAAACAGTTAAGAAACAGTATTAAAGGACTTACACGCCAACAGCTCAATAAACTCATTATTGCATATGAGCCGGTTTGGGCGATTGGTACTGGGAAAGCCGACACGCCGCAAGACGCGCTGGAATCCATTATTGAAATACGACGCGCCATTTTCAAAAAATTCGGCAAAGCCGCATCTTTAAAAGTAAAAATACTTTATGGCGGCTCGGTCAACGCAAAGAATACCTATAGTTTTTTGACAAAATCCGGCATAGATGGCGCGTTGATAGGCAAAGCTTCTACAAACGCCAAGGAGTTTTCGCGCATAGTTAGCACCGTCGGCAAAATATAAAGTTTCAATGTTTACGCGTAGCTATTCAAAAACCGTCCTGCCAATGCAGGACGGTTTTTGTTTCTTTAGTCATTTTTAATGGATAACCACACCGAGTTTGCCCAGAACCACACGGCTTTGTGCCACGGCAAAATAGTCAAAAAATAGCGCAAATCCACCAGTATTCGTATAAGCCAGCCGGCAAAGCCGCTAACTTTTATCTTACCCATGATGAAAATAGCATATTTGCCCCCCAAGGGAAGTATGAAGGGATAGGCCGCAGGTGGAGAATACCTGACTTTTTTAATTTCTCCGTCTGTTGCCGTAATCTCAGCACGTATATTTTTGGCAACTATTTTTGCTTCCTCTATGGCAATATAAGCTGTGCCCGGCATGGGTTGTTGAGTATTTGGGTTGGTCAAACAAGTTAAGTCGCCAAGCGCATAGATGTGTTTAGATTGATGATCAGTGTTTGACAATTTAACTTCTAACGTCGGATCAACTAAACAGCGGCCCTTTTTGTCTTTTGGAGATATGATATCTTCCATTAGCGCGCTGATTCTTATGCCGCCGGCCCACACAAAAACATCGTAGGGGATTTTTTCTTCAGCCCGTCCGGCCGGCTGTATATCTATATAATTTTTTTGGAGCGATTTGATTGTTATACTTTCTTGTACATCTATCCCTAGTTTTTTTAGTCGTTTGCGCGAGTTATTTATCACATCTTTAGGAAAACCATTCAGTATTGTAGGCGAAGCTTCAAATAGCGTTATTTCGTTTTTGCGGCAGGCGCCGCGCATCCGCCTGACGCATTTCTTACGTATAAACCTGGTTAGTTCAGAGGCCAATTCAACGCCAGTTGCTCCACCGCCGCCTATGATAATTCGCGCCGGATCATTATTTCCTGGTTTCAATTCCAATGCTTCGGTTATTGCATTGCGTATGCGTATGGCATCCTCGGTGACTTTAAGCGGCAACCCATATTCCTCAAGGCCGGGTATATTGAAAAAATTCGTTTTACTTCCCGTGGCCAGGACCAATATATCATATTTCAGAGCCTGCTCGTCTCTAAACGCAACCGTGTTATTTTCAGTATCTATAGCCGTGATTTCATCTTGCATGTATCTAACCGGTAAGCCGGAAAAAATTTGCGCATGCTCTATAGCAACGGCTCGTTTGATATTCCAGGCCGTGGCATCTTCGCGCAGAACCGTAGCCATTTCATAAAGGGCCGGGGTGAATACGTGTGAATCTGATTTATCTATTAAAAAAAGTGCCCATTCTTGTCCTATAGTGGGGTGTTTTTTTAGGAATCGGCCCAGATCCAACCCAACACGTACTCCTCCGTAGCCGCCACCCAAGATGATTATATTTTTCGGCCCTTTTTCTTCCATAACTCAGTAGAATCATCTCGACTTTTCGATGGTAAATACGAAAATATTTTTTAAATAGTATTCTATTTTGTGATATGTTGCCCAGTTTGTTTGTTCTTTTTGCCTAGAGCAAAAAGAACCGTCGAGATAGCTCTTACTGGGCATAATCCAATTATATCACATTGTTGGTATAGTCTTTTGATGCTACGATATTTTTGTCTATGGACTTGCTGACTATAAATCAACTCGAATTGGAAGGTAAACGAGTCTTACTTCGCGCAGATTTTAACGTACCCTTTTTCAGAATTGATCGCATTCCCACCGAAGCCGATATAAGTGACGATTTCCGAATACGATCAGCTGTGCCAACAATCAAATTAATAATTGAAAGGGGGGGCATACCAATAATATTGGCACATCTTGGCCGCCCCAAAGGCAAGGAACTTTCGTTAAGCCTGGTGCCGGTTGCTGGCAGATTGAGTAGATTGCTTGGCCAGAATGTTATTTTTGCAGAAGATTGCATAGGCGTCAGGGTTAAAGAGTTATGCGCCGAATTAAAAAAAGGCGACGTTGTTCTGCTTGAAAACATTAGGTTTCATGAAGGGGAAGAAAATAACAATACTGGTTTCGCCAAAGAATTGGCTTCTTTGGGCGACGTCTACATTAACGAGGCTTTTGGAGATGTGCACCGAGCCCACGCTTCAATAGTAGGTCTTCCAGCACTTTTGCCCCATGCCGCAGGTCCTTTAATGATAAGAGAGATAGAAGCTCTCAGCCGCCTTAAAGATAATCCCGCACGTCCTCTTGTAGCCGTTATGGGTGGAGCTAAAATTTCAACCAAGATAGATTTTTTGGAAAAATTCTTACCCTGGGTCGACAGCCTGCTTTTGGGCGGCGCTCTTGCCTCAACGCTTGTCAAGGCTCAAGGATATAACATTGGGAAATCTTTTGCAGAGGAATCGATGCTTGAGCGAGTAAATACTTTTGACTTCAAGTCTCCTAAGGTTCACATGCCCTCTGACGTAATAGTGGCTAAAGAGGCTTCGCCAATTGCCAAAACGGAAGTACGTAAAATTAACGAGATCCGCGACGATGAAAGCATTTTTGACATAGGACCGGAAACAAGAAAAATATTTACAAAAATAATAGGCGAGTCGCGCACAGTATTCTGGAACGGTCCTATGGGCATGCACGAGATACCCAGTTTTGCAAAAGGAACTGAAACCGTGGCCGAAGCTGTGGCTTTGTCGGAGGCATTCAGTGTGGTCGGAGGCGGCGACACCACCGTGATAATAGAACGGCTTTATCTAGATCATTATATAGAATTTATTTCTACAGGCGGCGGAGCCATGCTGGAATTTTTGTGCGGACAAAAATTGCCAGGTTTGCTTGCGCTTGCCAAAAAGTAGATGTTTATATGACCGACTCGGACAAAAAATGGATTTTAAAAGCCAGTGCGCCGGAATCTTTCCGCATGCAATTCCGTGAATATCCAGATCCGGTATTGCACTTGGCTTGGCAGAGAGGTTTGGTTACTCAAGAGGCCTTGGACGAATTTTTCCATCCAGATTACGGATCAGATTTGCACGATCCGTTTTTATATAAAGATATGGATAAGGCTTGCCAACGGGTCAAAAAGGCCCTTGAGAGCGGCGAACGAATAGTTGTTTTCGGGGATTACGACGCCGATGGCACTTGCGGCACGGTTATTTTAACCACCCTTCTTCGTGATCTTGGGGGCGATGTGGTTTCTTATCTCCCAGATAGGTTTGAAGAAGGGCATGGCTTGACCGAGATAAGCATAAAAGAGATCAAAAGGCTCAAGGCCAGTTTGGTTATTACTGTTGATTGCGGCATCACAGAAAACTGGGAGATAGACGAATTGAATAAATCAAAAATAGATACCATAGTCCTCGATCATCATTTGCCGCAAGATATTCTTCCTGAAGCCTACGCGGTTATTGATGCCAAGCGGCAGGACGACACCTATCCGTTTAAATGGTTATGCGGCACGGCCGTGGCCTTTAAATTTGTCCAGGCCATGATGAAACTTTCTTTATGGAATCAATTGTCAACGAGCTTGCCTTCAGGTTATGAAAAGCGATTTCTTGATCTGGTTGCTATAGCAACTATTGCCGATAGCGTGCCGTTGATGGGCGAGAACCGCACCATGCTTATTTTTGGTTTGCCTATGATTGCTCGTACAGCGCGATTGGGTTTGCGTTCTTTATTATTACGCGCTGGCTTGTCGGGCGAAGATGATATTGACGCAGAGGCAGTGGCTTTTTCCATAGCCCCGCGCATAAATGCCGCAAGTCGTTTGGATCACGCCAATATAGCTTTTGCCTTATTGACAACGACGAATGAAGAAGAAGCCCAGCATTTGGCCGCTGATTTGGAAGACAAAAATCTGGAAAGGCAAAAGCTGGTGGCGACTATAGTTAAAGAGGCTCAGGAACAAATTGCGGCGAAGGATGAAATCCCATCAGCCATAATACTTTGTGATAAAACATGGTCGCTGGGGGTTATCGGTATCGTGGCCAACAAATTATTGGATCAATGGAGACGTCCCATTTTCTTATTTAACGAAAAAAATGGATTGGTGCGCGGCTCGGCCAGAGCACCGGAAGGATTTAATCTGGTCGAAGCCATGCGATCTTGTGGGCAAGATCTGTTCGTTGAGTTCGGCGGTCATGCCAGAGCCGCGGGTGCCGCCATCAAAAAAGAAAAATTCACAATTTTTATAGAACGTTTTGAGCGCTATGCGACTGATAATTTCGTGCCGCAGGAACCACAAGAGCATATTGATTTAGCGTTGCGACCCCAAGACATAAATTGGGAGTTCTGGGATTGGTTGCAGCGCATGGCTCCATACGGGGAGGGCAACCCCCTGCCGCATTTTATGCTTGAGAATATTGAAGTTGTGGAAATGCGCGAAGTTGGCAAAAAGGCCGATCATCTTCAGCTGAAACTTTTTGCTCGCGCAGGTGGTCGATTAATAAAAGCTATACTTTTTAAGGCCGCGCGCCTGGCCAGCGTGCGTCTGGGCACGCAACTGCATTGCATCGTTGAGATTATTGCCGACAAATGGAATGGTCACCGTGATCTTAAATTAAAAATTATAGATTGGAGAGTAATGCAGGAGGAGTCAGCGACAAAAGAGGCCGATGAGTATGCGGGGCACTATGTGGGAACAGAATTGGAAGAACGGTAAAAATTACAAATTTACCCCCCGCCTTTTTAATTACGCTTTTTACTTTTTCGTTTTTAATTTTTCATTGGAAACATGTCCGATTATATTATATATACCGATGGCGGATCTCGCGGCAATCCAGGCCCCGCAGCCATAGGATTTGTCATTGAAGATGGTCGCGGTCGCGCCTTGAAAGAATACGGTGAGACAATAGGCAAGGCAACTAACAACATTGCCGAATATAAGGCTCTTGTTTTAGCATTAAAGAAATTGAAGGCAATAATTGGTGGAGAAAAAGCAGCCAAGGCCGAGGTAGAAGTAAGAGCAGATTCAGAACTTCTGATGAAGCAACTCAACGGTGAATATAAGTTAAAAGATGCCGGCCTGATGCCGCTGTTCATTGAAATATGGAATATTAAGCAAGATTTTAAAGATATTGTTTTCGTACATGTGCCTCGTGAAGAAAATAAAGTTGCCGATCGCATGGTAAATGATGCCTTGGACGGGAAAGGAGATCAGGAAGCGTTGTTGTAACCTAGATTTGACTGAAAAACACTTTTATTGTATGCTAGTACCAATAAGAATATCCATCATTTTGAGTTCCAATGCGCCGCCTAAAAAATTTTCGCACTAAGGAGGGCCAATATGGCACAAACTTAGCAGCGGCGGGCGCATACGTAAGCGGTAGCAACACCAGCGAAAGGAGCTCAAAAGTGGGACAAGTACTTTGTAATCATACGCAAAGCCAAAGAAGGCCAGTGCCATACGTGCATAGTGACGAAGGGCACACCCTGATTTTTAAGACGCGTAACCCCGATATCCAAAGGCACTTTTTTGTAGAAATTGACAGTTTCACTAAAGGTGAAGCTGAAGATTTCGAAATAGCAATAGTTGATAACTGTAGGGCGTGTTTTGAGAATATCCTTGGAAAGCTAGATACTTCTCCAGAAGAAGTAAAGGATTTTTTTACCGTTACTAACATGGGCCCAGTAGGGTGGCCGGGGCCAATTGGGTGCGTGCATTATCTGAAAACTTTATACCCTTCGCTTGAAAGCGCCTTAGAGTGGCTCGCTTATGCCTACGATTACGATGGCCATAGAGAAGAATTCAAGCGAATTCGGACTCTGATGTTGGTAGAATACGAAAAGATTGAAATGAGGCCGGCGACAATATCAATACAGGGTGGATACTGCGATCTGGTAGATGGTTCACGGCATTATTGCAGTGCCAAATGCGCGTTAGCGGACAATCATCCTGGTTATACTCAGCTGAGCACGTTCGTAGAAAAGGAATTGGCAAGAGTTTTGTCGAATTAATCTCTTTCATTAACCGCACGGTTCGTCCGGCGGTTTTATTTACTCAAAGACGTTACAACATCGTCTCATAACGAAACCTTGATTTAATTAAAAGGATATGCTACTATATTGCTAGCAGTGTGCATCGGGTTATTGCGCGTCCCACCCAACTTTTTCGGCTCCATATTGCATAACGATATTTACTCATACCGATGAGATTAAAGATAGCAGTGAAGCGTTTGGAACTGAAAAAGTTGGGCGGGAGCGAGGAAAGTCCGAACTCCCCCAGCTCCAATTTTGTTTCTAACCCCATTCTTACAATTCACGCACGACAAGTTTCATTTCGTGACTCTTGTGGATAGATATGGGTTCGTAGCAAAATTGGAGCTGGGTAAAAAGAAGTCGTTAACAACGACCCTTGTTAATATAGTTGATAACTGTATTGGCGGGAGGGAAAGTGCCACAGAGACTATACTTCCGGAATTGAGAGCCGTAAGCGATGAAGCCCAGCTCCTATTTTGTTTCTAACCGAATGAAGTTTAAAACGGTTGGCATCAAAATAGGGGCTGGGTGTAAAACTTACGGCACTCACATTTAATTCCGGTAAAGGTGAAAAGAGTGAGGTAAGAGCTCACAACGTTGCATGGCAACATGTGATGGTGGAAAACCCTTCTTGGTGCAAGGCCGTGCTTCCGCTGTTTTGCAGCGGTGGAGTGCCGCAAAGAATCCTGCGGCAACGTAGGATCAAGACAGATAATGACCTCTGCGCTTTAAGAAGCGCAAAGACAGAATTCGGCTTACAGATGCGTTCTGCCCAAAACATCATAATCCCGCCTTAAAATGGCGGGATTTTGATTAACAAAAAGCCCCGCCTAACTTTTTGGATTGTACAACGGCGCTATCTTAAAAAAGATAGTATTCAAAAAGTTAGATGGGGCGCGCAATAACCCGGCGCATCGTTTATGGCTATACCATTGTAAGCTACAAGATCATATCTGACACTTTTCTAGTTTTTCCATAGGCGTAAGCCCCTCGATCCCCAGATGCTCACGTTCGTTGTTGTACCAGTCCAC
>Ga0209542_10002930_pt1 | contig 37379 bp, 32 predicted proteins | sample RifCSPhighO2_01_FD_184028 | JGI IMG/M metagenome (GOLD analysis project Ga0209542, IMG submission 184028) | Soil microbial communities from Rifle, Colorado - Rifle CSP2_plank highO2_0.1 (SPAdes) (version 2) | ecosystem: Environmental > Terrestrial > Deep subsurface > Rock core/Sediment ... | reverse complement strand
GGGAAGGCCGGAGTGGTCACGGTGATTGGCTCGGTCGTGTCCAAGACGTTGCCGAAGTTATTAATGGCTCTCAAGTAGACCTCATAGGTCGTCTGCTCGGACAAGCCGGAGATAACCAAGGTGCCATCCTGAAGTTGCCCCACGTAGCTGTCACTGAGGTAGACCTCGGTGAAACTTTGGCCGATGCTGTTGCCCCAGACTTGGATTGAGGTTGGGGACAGGGCTTGGGCTTGGAGGGTGAGATCTGGAATTGGACCAGGGGGAGGGACGAGGGCGATGGTGATGGGATACGCATCCGGATCAAGACCACCGAGGTCACCGCCGCCAGACTCAATGATAGCGTCGTGGATAGTGACGTTTTGGCCAGACCGCCAGAGCAACATTTTGTCGCTGGCGGCGTTACTGAAATCCTGGCGGGTATATTGCAGACCGGCGGTGCCAATTTGGCCACCAGTATCGGTCCACGGGTATTCACCGCTCCAGGGTTCGCCGAGGACAACGGGTCCATTATTGTTTAGATAATAGAGCCGGAATCCTTGCTTAAGCAAGTACGCTTTCAAAAGTCCCTCGTTATAGACGAGGGTGTATTCGTCAGCGGTTTGCTCATTCTTGAAGTCTTGGAGCGTTACGCCATTCCAGTTGTGAACGTACTTGGTGCCACCATTGTTGTCATGAGGAGTACCGAGGATGGAGAGACCACCGTAGCGCAAATACGCCTGGAGTATGGCGTATGACGAACCGTCAATGTGCCAGCCGTCTGACCAATCACCTACACCGTTGTAGGCTGCGATCTGGTTGTTAGACGGATAGTTGGTACCAACAGTAAAAGACGAGAAGCCGGACATTCCATCCAGCGACACACCGACACCGTTGTAGTAACGAGTAACGTGAACATGAGAACCAGCATGCTCGCCTTGCCCACCGGGAATTGAAAAGCCAGTATTACCGCAGAGGGCGATTGGCTGCCCCTGAACAACATACTGACCGTTGATGACGGCATTAAGTGAATTGTGGGCGATTCTGGTTTTATGGCCATCTCCTTCGTTGATGAGGATGGTGTTACCATAGCCAGCAACCAAGGAATGGACCTCGGCGGTTCCGGAAACGGGAGCGACCAAAATTCTGCCCCAACTTGCGCCAACCCCCAAGGGATAAGCGAAGTCAAGGGCATAGCGGTCATCTGCCCATAGTCCATTATTTCTATGGCTTGAATCATCTGAATCATCAGGATTATACCCCCTTGTCATCTGCCAACTCTCTCCTTGAGGGAATGGTAACTTCAATCCTGTTGAATCAGCCACACATACCGAAACCATTGCCGGTAAAAATGCCAGCATGATGAGAGTGATTTGTAAGGGTTTCATTTTACCTTACCTCCTTGGTGAAATTTGTTGTCAAAGGACAACCGGATTCTAGAGGCTCTAAGGCACTCTAGTTTTAGACAAAAACAACACAGCTTCTGTCTAAAACAAAATGTTTTAGGGTTGCTATGTTGATTTTTTAAACTTTAGTTTAATTGTTCTAAAATTTTATGGTGTATATAACCTTATCAGCTTTTTTTATAAGATCCTCTGATTGTTTTCCTGTTGGTGTAACCGCCTGAAAATTCAAAACCGTATTACCATTTTTGATAAAATAATTCTTAATCGTATAAGGTGGCCCCTCCAAATAATACGTTTTATAGAAGATTACTTTTTGGAGAATAGCTCGATTACCATCAATTAAAGCTTCCTTAAGGGTAATTTGTAAATCATCCCGTGTAATCTCGCTACCAACTAAGTTATCTTTAGATTTTTTAATCAAGTCAGTAATCTTCTCTTCATTATATTTATCATTCTTATCAAACCAGCTATCTAAATCTGACGACGCTTCATTTAACACTAAATTAATCGATAGATCACCGTCGGCACCGTAAGGAGTCCACTCGTGATTAAAAATTGTAAATTCTGGACGATTCTTTTGCTCTTCAGGATATGTAGCAAAATCCCAATCCCCCGGATACTTAAACTCAAACCCATACTCCTCATTGCGATAGGTTTTCCAATTGCTGGTGTCAATTTCCGCCACTTGATTGGTGTTGCCCGGCTGATTTGCTGGCTCAGGTTTGGTAATCTGCACATACGCCAAAGCAGCCAGAGTTAAACTAGCTAGTAAAATTAGGCTGAAGAATAGGGTTTTCTTGGACATATTGTTTAAGTTAGTTAGCAAGTTAACAAGTTTTCAAACTGGCAAGCTGATTTTGGCTAATTTTACATAAAAATAACACAGCTTGGCGCTATGTTTTTAATCTATATTCTGACTCTATTGTAGCGCCAAAACAGATTTGGTGTCAAGCAACCAACAGCGTTTTTAAAATTTGGATTTTGAATCATTGTGATTTGTTTAGAATTTCGTGCTTCGAGTTTCGGATTTTTAACCACGGGCTTTAAGGTGAAGCTACCCGTCTGAGCCAAAAACAGGCTGCCAGAGAAAGTCCAGCTTGCTCCAGGCTGAAGCGTCACTGGCGTGTTGGAGTAGCTGGAGATATTCACCAGGCTGCTGCCTGACATCTGCTTGACCGCGCCGATCAGAGTAACGGCTTGAGAGCCGGTGTTCTGAATGGTGAAAGTCAGGCTGATGGTGTCATTTTGGACCACCGGCGGCGGCCAATCTGAGACACTCACGGCTTGGGTTAAAGTAACCGGAGCGGTGGTGCTCGGGAAGGCCGGAGTGGTCACGGTGATTGGCTCGGTCGTGTCCAAGACGTTGCCGAAGTTATCAATAGCCCTCAAGTGAACTTGGTAGCTGGTTTGTTCCTGGAGGCTGGAGATAACCAAGGTGTTGTCTTGGAGCTGACCCACGTAGCTGTCATTGAAGTAAACCTCAGTGAAGCTCTGGCCCATAGCGTTGCCCCAGACTTGGATGGAAGTTGGGGTGAGGGCTTGGGCTTGGAGGGTGAGGTCTGGGAGCGGACCAGGGGGAGGGACGAGGGCGATGGTGAAATCAGGGTCACCACCGCCAGCAGGAATTGGCCTGCCGCCGGAGACTCCAGTCACCGTGTCGTAAGTCAGGTAACCGTTGGCAAACTCTTGAACCACAAGCTGATGGCCAGTGCTGTTGTCAGTAGCGTACTGTTCTGAATCTACCGGACCGCCGATGTAAGTACTGCCCAGTAGCATTTGCGAACCCTCGTGGGTTTTGTAGTAGTTCCAGAGCTGACCGTGCATCGGGAAAGCCTGGTTGATACCCGAGCCAAAATCGTAGACAATGGCACACTCGCCTAAGCTCCCACCGTCAAAAATCTGGGTGTAGCAACGCCACCAGTCAGTCCAGACCGTAGCCGGATGAGACACACCAGCGATGGTGCGGGAAACGGGGGTACCGAGAGTACGACGACCACCATTTCTGCCATAGCAGTCAACGATCTGCGGAGCAGAGTCAACGTTCCAACTGCCAGAATAACCGACTAGGTTATTCTGAGCCGGCCCGCTTAGGAGCCGCATACCGGTGTAAGTGCCATAGGAGCTGGCCAGCGTCTTGAGTTTGGCTGGATAGTCAAGCGGGTCAACGATGTAGTAGGTGGAACTGATACGGCCAACGCACAGAACAAAATGACCATTGGCTAAATTAACGGCGAGGATAACTGGACGACCAGCATCGAGTTCTTGATTGAGGCGAACATTGTCTACGCTATCAATCCTTCCGTTGTAGCTGACCGCCTCGCTGGTGTAGACTGACAACTTATTCCAGTCTAATTCACCAGCCACATAACCATTGTTGTTTGACAGCCACTGGTTCAACTGTTCAGGATCGGTATCAACCCCGTAGTAATCCATGGCCATGGCTACGCAGGTAATCACGCAACCGTGACTGCCGATAGTGTTACCAGAGGTACCCATTGAGTCATAGCGCCACGATGGGTCAATCTGGCTGAACCAACGCATCGCCGTCATATTGTCAGCGTAGCTGACTTGGGTGACGGCAAAGAGTGCTAAAAGCACTCCAAGTTTTTGGATAAACCGTTTCATTGGCTTATCCTCCTTTGTCAAGGAACGTTGTTTTGAGCCTTTAGTGTTAAAGGACTCCTTAAAAAAATCAACAAAGCTGATTTCTCAAAGGAAACCTTTAAGATTACGCTATGTTGATTTTTTGGATTCTTAGTTCTCTATGAATTTGAAGGTCTTGAGGGCTTCGTGGACTAGAGCGTTATTTTCTATTGGGTTATCTAGGTTTGGATTTTCTCTGGCAATGGAAAAAGAGAACCTAATAACGATGTCGTCCTTGGCTAAAAAAATAATTTCGTTACTTTCATCACCGCCCCAAACATTATAAAACTCATAAGCTTCATAACCATCGCCTACAACGACAGGGTATTCTTTGTCGTAGTACTGTTTATCCCAATGGACAAAATCTTTGGAAGAATATTTTTGAGGATTGTTTTCAATGGAAATCCTAAGTGAATAAGTTTTCATACCCTCACAGTTGCCTATACATACTTGTTTAGAGTCTGGCCCAACTCTGGTGTCCCACCCCGGCGGTACATCTATTTGGTAACCATATTCTTTATTTACAAAAGTTTGCCAGCTTTCACTATCAACTGTCCAATACGGATTCGGCTTATCGTAAACATTCACGTTTTGGTTGATATTAGACACTGACCGACGTGACCCTGGCTCGGACTTGGTAAGTTGGGTGTATGCCAAACCAGCCACAGCGACTGCGGCGATGGCTAGAATAATAATAGTAATTGTTGATTTCTTCATAGATTTTTAGTAAATAAGTGAGTAAGTTGGGTAATGGAGTTTTTTAGCTAATTTTACATAAAAATAACACAGCTTTGCGCTATGTTTTTTAGTCTTTATTCTGACTCTATTGTAGCGCCAAAACAGATTTGGTGTCAAGCAGCCAACAGCATTTTTAAAATTTGGATTTTGAATCATTGTGATTTGTTTAGAATTTCGTGCTTCGAGTTTCGGATTTTTAACCACCGGCGGCGGCCAATCTGAGACGCTCACGGCCTGGGTCAAAGTGACTGGAGCCGTGGTAGCTGGGAAAGCCGGAGTGACAACGGTAATCGGGCCAGCAGTGTCCAACTCATTGCCCTGGTTGTCCAAGGCTCGCAGGTACACATCGTAGCTTGTTTGTTCCTGGAGTCCAGTGATAACCAAGGTGTTGTCTTGGAGCTGACCGACGTAGTCTCCATTAAGGTAGACTTCAGTCGTGCTTTGGCCCATAGCGTTACCCCAGACTTGGATTGAAGTTGGGGTGAGGACTTGGGCTTGGAGGGTGAGGTCTGGAATTGGACCAGAGGGTGGAGGGACGAGGGTGATAGTCAGATCGCCGCCTTCAGTGACACCAGGTAAACGATGAATAAAGAAGTCTTTGTACTCATTGTCTACCCAGTCTTTACGCCACATCAGATAGCCCAGGCTGAAATCCTGGCGAATCCAAGTGACTTTGCCGTTAGCGGTGATGGGCTGGTTGTTTTGGTCAACCGGGTAATCGGAGAACGGATACTCATTACTGAGCAGGGTTCCTAGGATAATCGGACCGTTGACCACGGAGAGGTAGTACCAGCGGAACCCGCCTTTGAGCAGGAAAGCGGTTTGGCCATTGTCAATGATGGCGTAGTCATAACCATCTGAACCAATTAAGTCCTGGAGAGTAATGCCTTGCCAGTCATGGACGTAGAGTCCGCCACCGTTGTCATAGGGAGTCAACCCTAGGGAGGCGAACTGCTGAGCGCAGGCCTGGATGCGGGAGTTGAACGTGCCGTTGGAGAGTTGGCCGGGGAGGACTTGGTGCTGGGCGATGAAGGTGGAAGGGTTGTGCCAATCGTTGAGCACCGATTCCTCAGAGGTGTACCCGGAGAAAATCCAATCGCCGTAGATGTAGGCGTTGGGGTCTGACGGGTAGGCTCCCTTGCGGATGCCGAAGTGGAAGTGGACGGGGTAATCTCCATTTTGCTCTCGGTTGCCCACTTGACCCAGGTATTCATCCTTGGTCACTTCCTGCCCCGCGGTTTTGGTGAAGCTGGCGAAATTCATGTGGACGTAGAGAGCACACACTTTTTCGCCGTTGACGTCGTGCTCAATGATGTACATACCGCCATAATTTGAGTGGTATGTACCATCTTGCCAGTAAGGGGCGTGGTACTGAGCGTGGCGTACGATACCAGCACCAATTGCATAGACATTTGTTCCGGCATTAGCCCCGCAGTCATCTCCAAGGTGCCATTTGTTATTGTCTAACAAATTGTACCTTGAAAAATAATTGTCTCCGACAACGTAGCTGTCCAGCGAACACCGGAGGGTATCAGCCGTTGGGTACGACCAGACGGTTATGTTGCTAATTGCAGCCAGCAGCAGCACCGTTAAGAGTAAGTCAGCAAGTTTGTTCATTCCCGTTCTCCTTTCTGTTTTTCTCAAGTTGCCTGCTTTTTCGTTCAAGCGTCGTTTCATTGCCGTAATCCTCGCTTTCTTTCAATTTTCAAGGAACGAATCCTTGTTTTTTGGTCTAGATGACCAAAAAGCCCTCAGTTTTAGAGAGCTTTTCTGGAAAATCAACAAGCTTAATTACCGAGAAAAACTCTCTAAGGAATTGCGCTTGTTGATTTTTGACTGCTTAACCGAAACACGTACACTTAAAATCTAGGAATGGCTACTGTACAAATACGAATGATGACAAAATGGTTCCAAAAATATTTTCCCCCAGCTCCGTTCTTCTTTTATTGTCGTAACTAATTACAAATAACTTTCCCGAATTTTCAATGTAGTAACTCAAACTATTAATATCCATGTCTACCGAGTGAAAGTTTGTTGCTACTTCTTTTGCTCTATAGTACCCAAATCCCACTTTTACATCTTTTACCGCTAAGGATTCTTCCGGAATTGGCCAAGAAATTTTTTGAATATCAAAAGTTTTTATATCTTTCTCGATTCCAACAGACGCGACCCCATCGCCAATTTTTTGATTTTGTCCTATATAAAGCAATAATTCCCAATTTGGCGTCTTATAGGCCCAATCTTTGACAGACAGGGTATCTGGATACTTAAACTCAAACCCATACTGCTCGTTCCGATAGGTTTTCCAATTTGACGTATCAATCTCAGCTGCTTGGTTGGTGTTGCCCGGCTGATTTGCTGGCTCAGGCTTGGCAAACTGCACATACGCCAAAGCAGCCGCGGCGAACGCGATGATGAGTAAAACTAAAATGGTTGTTATTTTCTTCATATGGTTTTTAGTAAATAAGTTGGTAAGTTATTAAGTGGACAAGTTTACAAGCCGACGAAACATTCGGCGTCTGCGGGGTAAACCCCGCGCGAAAAGTATTGAAACTATTTTCGGGCCTGTAGGCCTGCCTGCCGAAATTCTGCGACTGCGGAACGTAGGCAGGCTCCCGCCTGCGCTCTCACTGCGTTCGAGCTTCGGCGGGCAGGCAACCCCGCACCTTTCATTTAAAAACTATTATCGAGAGCTTAAGGCTCAACCCCGCACCTTTTATCTTAAAGACTGCTATCGGGAGCCTAAGGCTCAACCCCGCACAACGCCTCATTACATTCGGCGTCTGCGGGGTAAACTCCGCGCGAAAAGTATTGAAACTATTTTCGGGCCTGTAGGCTCAACATAGCGCGAAAAGCTCTAAAGACCCGAAAATAATTCCAAAGTTTCAAATTTATTAAATTCGAAATTCGAATATCGAAACCCGAATCAAATTAAAATTTTCAAATAACTAAATTACCCAAACTATTCTGTTTTTCTCACTATTGAACCAAAAATCATCATCAACTCCTTAGCTTCTTGAATAAGACTTTGGCGTTCTTGCTCCATTACTTTGTCGTAAACCTCAATTAGTTTCAACCAATACCTAGTTTCTTTAGCTTCTTTCCGACAAATCTTAATTCGTAAAACAAAATCTTTCTTGCTTAGTGATTCATTGGCCTCTATATAATTAGCTCCTACCGAGCCAGAAGACCTAACGACCTGCTTACCATCTTCGAAATTTATCAATGTTTTCGGCAATTTTTTGATAAAACTTCTTACATTACCAGCAAATTCAGCCGTTCTATCCTCTAGATCAAATTGTTTTGGATTTTGAATTTTAGTCATTGTTTCGGATTTCGGATTTAGATATTCGGATTTTGCCCACTTATCCCCAACTTATGCCGACGGCGCAAGCAAGAGACGGCGCTGGGCAAATTTTCAAAAAAAATTCCCCACTCATTAGCGATGCTGGAGAAATTTTCAAAGACCGAGTTCAATTTTTCATTTTTTGCGACGGCGCTATACCTAGCGACGGCTTATTTCTAACTTAAGTTTAGCATATCCGTAGGTTTTGTCAACTCTCGCCCTTCGACAATACAAACAAATAGGGAGGGAGCTTAGGGTGACAATGGAAAAAATAAAAAGTTTAGGATGATAAGGTGTCATGGTGAGCTTGTCGAACCATGACTATTAGACAGCTTAACTAGTTGACCAAAATCACCATTGATCAGCGCCTGCTTTTTTTGCCTAGTCCATCCCTTAATCTGTTTCTCGCGCTCTATGGCATTATTGACATCATTAAACTCAGCGACAAATTCCAACTTTAATGGTCGACGCGAATAAGTATAGCAAGATCGGTCAAAGCCCTGATTGTGTTCATAAAGTCTTTTATCTAAATTTGAAGTTATACCAGTATAATAAGACCGATCTGAACATTCCAAAATATAAACGTAATATGATTTCATCTTTATGTATTTACTGTCATCCTTCGACAAGCTCAGGATGACAAAAGGGGTTGGGGGCTCAGGCTAACAAACGCAGGAGGCGAGAGCGCAGGATGGCAAGATAACTATTTTTTTTCTTGGCGGCCGATAAAATTTTGATAGCTTTCGTCGGCATCAATTAAATCTTCAATAACGTTGCGCAAATAATCGGCCTTAGACAGCTTAGTATTATGCGTCTTCCATTGCAGATAGCGTTCAATCCTAGACGTAATACGCAAAGTGAATTTGATATTGGGCACTTCTTTGCCTTCGCCTTGTTCCACTAAAGCCAAAAAATCAACCAAAATTTGGTTTAAACCAGAATCGGTGTAACTTTTAATCTGCAAGAGTTTATCGGTGACTTTATCTTTTTGCAAATAAGCGATGTTTTTGTTGGCTGGCGTGCCTTTCTCGGTCAAAAACAAAATTGGCCGGCCGTGGGCTAAGGCGATGGCAATCAGATAGCCGCTTTCGGGCAGTGACCGCGAACCTTCAATCACTAAAGCGTCCATTTTTTCAACCATCACTTCCCCGCTTTGGTTGATCTTTTCCAGATCCGGACCGGAAAAACCACTGACGTTTTGCTGGGCCAAATTACTCATGACTAAAACTCCGGCACCGTTTAAAGCGTCAATAATTTTTGAGTAGCGCTCCTGAAATTTTTGTTCGGCCTGACTGTCAGCCGCAAAGTAAACTCTCATTTTAGTAATTGATTAATTCTCGCCGATGATTTCGCCAGCGATATTTTTTTCCATCAATTCTTTGATTTTTTTAAGATTTTTGGTTTGAGCCAGAGCCCAGGTTAGTTTGGTGACGGTAGTCGGCCAAGTCAGATTATTGACTAGAATTAAATTTTTCGGCCCTAAAACGGCACTAGTGATTGTCTGCGACCAGATCACCACCGGCACGTCTTGGGTCACTTTTTCAAACAAAAAAACCAGATCTTCGGGCAAGTTTTGGCAAAAACCGGCGTTAACGACAATACCATCGCGGTCCACCAGCTGCCGGGCTAAAGTTTTTAAATTAAGAATCGGCTGAATCTCAACGATTTCAATATTAGTGTTAAGTTTGTTATAACTTTTAATTTGACCTTTGGGCTTTAAAGTCAGCCGGTCAAAAATTCGGATGCTGAAATCAATCCGGCCCAAAACCGCGCTCTCCGGCCCGGCAAAAATATTCAAGGAATCAAAGCCGACCCAGCTCGCTTGGTTAGCCCGCAGCAGCCGATTGCCGAAAATCAAACCAACGTCACTAAAATTAAAAGCCGCCACTTGAACGGCGTTAATTAAATTCGCCCGCAGGCCCGGCTGCTTATTTTTGACTGACTGCTGACTGCCGGTAAAAATAACCGGCTTGTCTAAATTTTGCAAAAGAAACGAAAGGGCGCTGCTGGTGTAAAGCAAATTATCAATGCCGTGGAGGACCACAAAGCCGTCGTACTGGTTTAAACGTTTTTTGATTTCTTCAGCTAATTTGAGCCAGACGGCCGGGCCGGTATCAACCGCGTTTTTGCCAAAAATAAAAACCGGCTCAACTTTGGCGATGATATTAAGTTCTGGCATTTGCCCCAGCCAGTCAGCCAGGGCCTCGGGTTTAAAACCAGGCAAACCGCTGCCTAGTAGAACCGCGATTTTTTTTACTGGTGAAACCATAATTATTTTTGTACTCCCTCTACCAATTTTTACATTCTCTCCCTCCTAACGTAAGAGTTCCTTTTCGTTTTTCTCCCCCTTAATATAAGGGGGAGTGACCTGCCTGCGCCGAATTCTAAAACGTTCTCGGCTTCCGCCGTCACTTTCCGCCTACGCCCTAAGAGCTTCGGCGGACAGGTCGTTTTGGCGGACAGATCGGCAGGCAGGGAGGGGGTTATCCTAGCTTTTCTTGAATTTTTTCTAAAATCCCTTCGAGGTTATTTATTATGTCGCTATTCCAAAATCTGATTACGCTTATCTTTTGCTGTTTTAGATACTCAGATCTTTTCTTGTCGTACATTTTATTCTTTATCTCGTTGTGTTGGCCACCATCTAGCTCAATCCCGAACCTTGCCACAGGACAATAAAAATCTAAAATATAACTGCCAACGCTGTATTGTCTGAAAAACTTCAAGCCCCTTATTTGTTTATTACGGAGATATTGCCAAAGTAACTTTTCCGTATCAGTTTGATTCTGCCTTAATGTCTTTCTTTTGGTTTTGAGATTGGGCTGATTATACATCAAACGCATAAATACTATGATAACTCCCCCGCCTGCGCTTCGCTTCGGCGGGCAGGCCTAACCCCTCTTAAATTAAGAGGGGGATTCTTGGTGACACTTTCTTAAAGATTAAAGCTAATTTTCAAGACGGCTCAGCGACGGCGCTAATAATTAGACGGCTTATATAACTTAGTATAACGCAAGATTAATTATTAAACAACAAAAAGAGATGGATCATACCCATCTTCTTAAAACCAAGAAAAACTCACACCACTTCAGACTTTTTTGACAACAACAATTTGCCTACCAGCCTTGATATCAAATGGTTCTCGGCGGTAACCGCCATAGACGGCAACTGTCTTTAAATGGCTTTGTCGAAACAATTCTTCCAAATCCGGCAGAGTGTAGTAGCGAACCCGCAGACGAGCGCCCTTCTCTTTTAATTCCATCATCCGAAAATCAAAGCGGTAACGGCCCCGGGGATGTTTTTTTAGATAACTGATTAAACGAAAAACATTATCCGTATCTAGCAAAAACAAACCACCCGGCTTTAAATGAGCGGCAATTCTGGCGATAACCTTTGGCGCGTCGAATAAACCAAATTCGGAAAAAAACAAAAATATTTTATCGTAACGTTTTGGCCGCTGCCAGCGATGAACGTCCTGCTGGTACCAATTAATTTTAACCCCAGCCACCTTGGCCTCTTTTTCGGCCAAGCCTAATAAATGAGAAGATAAATCAAGACCGTCAACCTTAAAGCCCCGTTTGGCTAAAGCGATAGTATGCCGGCCATGGCCGCAAGCCAAATCTAAAATACTGTCCCCGTTCTTTAGTTTTAAAACAGAAACAATAAACCGCAAATCAGTCTCTAACTGCTGGTTGGAGAAATACTTTTTATGTTCCCGAAGATACTTTCCCTTCGGCCCATAGTAGTGTTTCAAATTCATAAATTTCACTTTAGTCTCGCTACTATCAACTTCAATGATAACTAAATTAAGGTAAAAAAGAAAGGCCTGATTTCCCTAGCAGGCCCCCAGTAAAACAACATTCACTGTCCCAAAGTGGCGTATAAATGATCCACTTTGTCGCGGAAGAAATCAGGTTCTTCGGTCAGCATCCACATCATCAGACAATCTTGATTAAGCGGTCTGCTTAACCAGGAGCGACTGACGACAAACAATTATTTTATCTCAACCACTTCCACCGGCACTAATTTGCCATTTTCCAATTCCACCCCAAACTGAGCGCCAACGGCTTTGCCTAACAAGGCTGAACCCACCGGCGAAAGATAAGAAATTCTGCCGGCGGCAACATCAACCTCAGAAGAACCGACAATCTGAAGTTCCTGAAATTTACCCTTGATTTTTACGGTTACTACCGAACCGATGTTAACTTCTAAAGGCATAATTGATTTGGTTAGGGGGGGGGTTGACATCATTTTTGAATTCCTTCATAATACAAAAGCGACTAAATTTTCCAATGAGGTCGTAAGAACAATTGGCCTTAGCCAATTGTTTCTTTTTTTAGCCAATTAACATTCAATTTAGATTAGTAAAAAACCGCCTGGTTATAGGCGGCTTTATTGGTTCAAACGAATTGTTTGGGGAGTTGTAATCAGGACCCTGGGCAAACAACAGGGGCCAAATATAATGTAGATTATCTGTTTGATCAATCCAACCATATACTTTATCTTAATTTGACAGTAATATTTGCGTCAATACTGCGGCAGAGGATAAACTGTTCATAATCTGAGTACATCACTTATAATTGAGCTGAGATTAGAAAAAAATATTCAGTTGATTTGACAAATAATCTTAAAGTTTTAATATGAAGCTACCTTTTACGTCATGAGTTTTTGATTCAAAGGAGGATCATTGCCATGAGCCACAAAGCGACAGGGACAGAACTGAAAAGACATCAGGAGCTGAGGCAGCGCCTGGCCCGGCGCAAGAAGTTCGCCAAAAAGTTATGCCAGGGCCGGCCAGTTCATTGGTCCCACGGCGAACTCCACTTCTCGGGACGAACTTCCGGATACGAGCCAACAGGCGTTCCCGGCGCACCCCAAGTCGCCAAGCCCCGGAGCGCTCAAGAACCTCGGCAACAACAAGCCCCTCCCTCCAGACGCCAAACCTCTTTCTACGACCCCTTCGCTCTTCCCTCCCGCGGCCGCTGGTAACAGCCAGCACCACCAAAACGCCCTTTCAAACAATCCCTCACCTAACCCGGCCGGCTTTACCCCGGTCTTTTTTTACCCTCACCCTACCCCTCTCCCTGTCAGGGAGAGGGTGACCGAGAGCAGTCCCGAAACGATGGGATGAAAGCGAGGTCGGGTGAGGGTAAAATTCGCAGATTAATACCATTACACTGGACAAAAACCCAAAACTGATCTAAACTAAAAATTACCTTTGGTAAAAAACAACGTTCTTCTAAATTTGGCAGGGAGGTAAAACCATGCCCGCGAAAATAATTGATCCGCCAGACATGCATTGCTTGTGCTGCGGAGGAAAACTCCAGGCCGCACTACCCAAAGTGCAGCCGCCAGCGCTGGGAATGCCGGGAATGATGCTCCCCTCGTTTAGGGCTATAATTGACCCGTTCAGTCCGCTGATGCCAGTCGGCGCCACCGTCTTCACCGCCACCGGTAACAAGGGCAGCGCCCTTTACATTGATGATGAAGACAGGGGCAGTCCCGGTGAGTGCTTGATGATCTACATCTGTGATGAGTGTCTTGAGAAAAACACAACCCGAGCCTTACGAGTCAAGCTTAATGTATACCGTAAGATGGCCAACGGCCAACCAAGCCAGATTCTCCTTGAGCCCAGTCGGCCTGCCAATTCCCCTCTTTCTGCCGACCCCTTCGTGCCCCTTTCCACCGACAGACCTAAACGGCCCAGAAAATAGCCGCCGCCAATCGCTCCCGCTCTAACCATCAAGGTTATAGCAAAACCAGCCCCGCAAAGGCTGGCATTTTTTTATAAAGTGAATTCATGGATTCTGTCCCTCACCCCCACCCCTCCCGTCCTCCCCTGAAAGGGGAGGAAACTGCTTTGACTGACACGCCTCTCCCCTTTCAGGTGAGAGGATACTAAGACAATCTTGGCTGGGTGAGGGACAGTGAGAGTTGAGTGCGGAGTGAGGTTAAAATTTAGCTTGCCTGATACATCTGGGCAAAGTGTTTTTGATAGTTTTGTTCAATTGTTTTGCGCCGCAACTTTAGCGTCGGCGTTAATTCATCTTTTTCTTGAGAAAATTCCCGGGCTAAAATTCTAAACTCCCTGATTTTTTCCCAGTCGGCAAATTGCTCGTTGATTTTTTCCAGCCGCTGACCGAACAGCTCAATTAATTTTGGTTCCTGCGCCAGCTGGTCGGGCTCGCGGCTTTTAATGCCCAGCGCTTCCAGTTCCCGGCTGACTTCCTGCCAATTGGGCACAATCAAAACGGTTAAATAAGAACGGTTGTCGCCATAAACTATTGATTGGGAAATAAACCGGTCGTTGTTTAGTTCCAGTTCCAGTTGTTCGGGCCAGACAATTTTGCCGTTAGACATGGAAATCATTTCTTTTTTCCGGCCGACAATAGTTAAAAAACCTTCGCTATCCATAAATCCCAGGTCGCCGCTATGAAACCAGCCTTCAGCGTCAATCACCTCAGCAGTTAGCGCGGGATTGTTGTAATAGCCTTTCATCACGTTGGGCCCGGAAATTAAAATTTCTTTATCCGGAGCGATTTTAATTTCCACCCCGGGCAGCTGAGAACCAACCGTACCGAATCTGACGTTATTCAGCCGGTTGACACTGACCACCGGGGCGGTTTCCGTTAGACCATAGCCTTCAAGAATTTTGATGCCGACCCGGCTGAAAAATCTCGCCAACTTTGGGTTTAAAGTCGCCCCGCCGGCGATGGTAAAGCGGAAGTGACCGCCCAGTTTAGCCCGAATTTTTTTAAACACTAAAAAATCCGCCAGCCGGTATTGCCAGCGGCCCGGAATTTGCTTTAACGACCAAAGAAAAATTTTATACTTCAACCCGCCGGCGGCTTTTAATTTGTCCCAGATGTCTTTGTGGATTTTTTCAAACACCCGCGGCACGGAAACTAAAATCGTCGGCTTCACTTCCTGCAAATTAACGCCCAGCGTTTTGATGCTTTCGGCAAACGCCAGGCAAGCGCCGCGGCAGACCAGCGAAGCGTAATAGCCGGCGGTCCGTTCCAAAACGTGGGTTAAAGGCAAAAAGGAAAGTAAGGTGTCGTGCTCAGTCACCGGTACGACGGTGACTGCCGCTTCGGCGTTAAAAATAAAATTATTATGGGTCAGCATCACGCCTTTGGGCATGGCGGTGGTGCCGGAAGTGTAAACAATGCTGGCGATGCCGTCCGGCTGAGACTGGTCTATAATTTGTTCGTCTGATTTTTCACCAAGAGCCATCACGTCGTCCAGACTGATTATAATTTTCTCGGCTAACTGCTGTTCAGGCTGATCCAAATTGATATAGATGATGGTTTGGAGTTCCGGCAAATCGGCTAGAACGGCAGCCACTTTATCAAAATTCTGCTGGTTAGAAACCAGTAAAACTTTACTGCCGGAATCGGCCAAAATATGCTTAATGATTTTAGACGATAAAGTAGTGTGAACCGGAATACTGATGGCGCCCAAAAATAAAGTGGCCAAATCCATCCGAATCCATTCCGAACGATTCTCGGATAAAATCGCCAGCCGGTCTTTTGTTTTGACGCCCAAAGCTTTTAGCCCTTTGGCTAAAACCGTTACCCGCTGTTGGAGCTCGGCAAAAGACAGGCTGATGTAAGCGCCCTGATACTTGAACTTCAAAGCCGGCCGCGAGGCGAACTTAGCGGCGGTTTCGTTAAATTTTTGAGGAATGGTTTGCATAAAAATTCTATAGTCATGCTGAACTTGATTCAGCATCTGACAAACCTGACTCTAGTCCTTTTACTAGTATATAGCTAGCCAGGCCGACCGCCAAGTAAAGCAATGCCCCGCTGCTTTACCCTACCCACCGTCCGAAGGCGGCAGGCAAGGCAAAATAGCGGGGCGGATTATGTCCCGCAGAATGCGGGGCAAGATGAAAAAGCGAGGCGGCTAGATTTAATTCTCGGCAATGAATTTATAAATGCTCTCAAAAACCAGGTTATCTTTTTTTTCTTCCCGGCCGCCAAGTGCGCCCAAAGCGTGAGCGCCGTTTTGCAGCCACAAAATTTGTTTTTTACCTGAGCCTAAATTCTGATAAATATACCTCGCCGAAGAAGCATCAACTACCGGATCTTTGGCTGACTGGATAATTAAGGTGGGTAAGGCCACTCGTTTTAAACTCGGGACGGTAATTTCTTTGATAAAAGTAAATAAATTTCTGACGCTAGGGATCGGCATAAAGGGATTGTAATTTTCCCCGCGTTGATGCGACGACAAAGGATAAAATAGCCGCAATTTTCTTTGATATTTTTTAAAATAACCATAAGTGTTTAAACTGGCTTTAAAAAGCCGCTGCCAGCGAACCCGAATGGGCGTGCCGATAGAGACGACACCGGAAAATAAATCAGGAAACTGAGTGGCTAAATAAAAAGCCAGGTTGCCGCCCAGTGAGCTGCCGACGATATAAACTTTTTCCACCACTTCTTTCAAAGCCAGAGAGGAATTGGTGACTGATTGTTCCCAATCGCCGATCGTGCTGCTGGCTAGATCATCTAAATTTGAACCATGCCCGGCAATTAAGGGCGCAAAAACCGTTAAATTTTTATCAGCCAAATATTCCGCCAGATCCTGCATCTCATCGGGGCTGGCGGTAAAGCCGTGTAAAAGCAGCACGCCGACTTTTGGACTGCGATAAATAAAAATCGGCGAAGCAGGCTCCCCGTCGTATCTTTTCAGTCTAGGTGACACAAAATTTCCCCGGTTTAATTTTAGCGTAACGGCGCTGGCCATAAATTTGATTTTTGTTTTTTGGAACCTTTAGAGTAAGCGTTCATTAAAAATACCGTGTTTAAGCCAAAATGTCAAGAGGAAAGCTAGAGGAAAACCAGAGGATAAGCTGTTTACAAATTACTGGTTTTAAGTTAAGATGCCTTTGTTTTCCGTGCTTTCCGTGTCCGGCTGGCTCTCTGCCTGAGCAGAGGCCTGTTCGCCTATGTTTACGCCCTTGTAGCTCAACGGATAGAGCAAACCCGTCCTAAGGGTGAGATGGGGGTTCAATTCCCTTCAAGGGCACCAAATTAAAATCTGGGGTAGTTATGTCCTGCAAGAGCTGATAGATTGCGCCTAATTTGAGTTCCAACACCCCAGCACCTTTCTTGTATATTACACCCTCTGGAAACACGAGTTGTTGGAACTTATGCTTTTGCTCAAGACCATAATCTCGCCACTGTCTCGGCAAATCGCTCATAAACTGCATAGCATAGCTGACGGCTGTTTCAATATCCCATTCTTCAATCCTCGCTTCGTTCAGAGCCACCTTTGCCGCAATCGTCGCTTCATCAAGCGGATGCTTTTGCTCCAAGAACTGCTCCTCGGTAATAAGCTGACGGGATTTCATTGAGATTAGCTCTTTCAACTCCGCATTTAATTCGTCAACTTTCTTTTGGAGTCGCTCGGCATCAGAATTATGCTCGTGGAGCTTGGTCTCCCATACATCGAGTGCAACTTCCTTGAACAACATTAGAGCAATTTCTGTTGGCGTAACACGCTCCAAGAGCGCCATAAAATCTCTTTCCAAATCGTCCTTCGGTATTGTTTTGCCATAGAGCTGGCAACCTCGTTTCTTACAGTGGTAATAGGCATATCTCCCACCTTGCCCACGTGAGCCACTGCCCGTGAGCGTTCCTTTGCATTGAAAGCATCGGACAAAGTTGCGAAGCGGAAACTCCGCATTCGCTCGTTCTCGTGGTTTTGCGTTCACTGATTTGCCAGCTTTGATGAGTTGGTTCTTTTGGAACTCCTCAAGAGTAATAGCGGGAGTGTGTAAACCACGTACAGGTTCATTATTATTCCAAGGATTTAGCAACCAGCCAGCGTAAGTAATGTCGGTCAACATTCGCTCTACCATTTGGGGATAGATTTTTTTACCAGACCTTGTAGTCAAACTCCATTCACGAAACCGTCTAGTCAAACTGTTAATGGTGTGTACGCCAGTTGAATACTCTTTGAGTCCTCGTTGCACAATCGAGAATCTGTCTGGGTCAACAGGGTCTGGAGCGGTTTTCTTCTTGCCGTGTAGTTTATTCTGTAAGTTGCGATAGCCAATAGGTAACTTCCAGGGTGATATACCAGTGAGAAGTAGTGCTTCCAAGTTCGCTTTTGCTCTGTCAGATTTTATCTTGTTATCTATTCGAGCAAAAATTGCAAGCAAACCCTCCATTGCTTCGCCGGTAATACTACCGTCATTGATTGCGGTCTCGGTTGCAGAGTGAACACTGATTCCGTGTGCCATTAAGGTCTTACGGATTTCGTAGTAATCTGGAATACTCCGAGCTAACCTATCAACCTTCCAGATAATAAGATAACTGATTTGCTTCCTGTGCTCTCTACAATATCGAAGCAATCTTTGTAGTTGGGTTCTATCGTCGTTCTTTGCGGATTCACCCTCCTCAATGAATACTTCTGCAACTTCAAATCCTTGCTCGGCACAGTATCGCTTACAGTCCTTCTCCTGTGTTTCTAAACTTTTCCCCTTCAACTGTTCTTTTGAACTCACGCGAAGGTAGAGAATAGCTTTGGGTTTTACTGTTGCGTAGCTCATTGTGGTTTGCTCAAAACTAATTTTTCGACTGCGTTGCGTAGGTCAATGTTGTTGATATGCAAATAGCGTCGTGTGGTTTCGAGTTTTTTATGTCCCAAGAGTTCTTGAATCACGACAAGGTTTGCGCCACTGTTCAAAAGAGACGCACCAAATGTGTGGCGAAGAGAATGAACTGCCACCCTGTCTTTCGTAATGTTTGCGGCTTTCAGATATTTTTTGACGAGACCATATACGCTACGCGCACGCAGTCCACTCCCCAACCGACTTATGAAAAGATGATTACTCGATACGTCAGGACGCTGCTTCAAATACTGTCCCAGAATGCCTGCAACTTCGATGGTAAGAGGTATAATTCGTTCTTTGTTGCCTTTGCCTTTCACTTTGATGTTCCTATCATTTCGGTCAAGATTTACTCTATCCAGCGTCAGCCCCACAAGTTCGGATAATCGGATGCCAGTACCCAATAAGAGAATAACAATAGCTAAATCACGTGAAAGGTAGTAAGGCGTGGCTTTGAACTTCACTGCGGCTATGAGGTCTTGATACTCGGTTACTGTAAGATAGGATGGTTCTTTCTCTGGCAGCTTTGGCGCTTCAATGTCGCTTACTGGGTTTGCGTCAATGATTCCTTCACGTCCAAGGTATTTGAAAAATGATTTTATTGATGAAAGTTTGCGCGCTATCGTAACAGCCCCGTTTGTTTCAGCGCATCCAGATAGAAAGTGGCGTACATCTTCCTTTGTGATGTGGATAATATCGGTTTTGTTTGTAGATTCCAAGAACTCCACGAACTTACCCAAATCGTGTTGGTATGCAAAAATGGTACGCGGCGAGAAGAAGCGTTCCGCCCTCAAGTAGTGCAAAAATTGTGCGATGAGTTGATTCATTTTATTTTGACTGCTTATTTGACCACCACGATTTCACTATGAAAACAAGGAAAATACCCGCAGTTATCAGCACTGCTTGAACCAAAGTCAGAGTTCTTTGTAGGGTAACTTCCAAGAAAGCCCAGATTCCCATCATCGTCATAAAACCAAAGAATAAGGCACCGAATACCAACCCCGCAGCTCCTTTGAGTTCTCTTGCGCCTTTTTTGATTTCTTCCCACTCGTTTTTATTGTTTTCCATAGGTTTATTCGCTGTTAATTTTTCCGTTTATGAAATGGTCAAAGTCCGTTTTGCGGATTAGCCACTTACTGCCAATACGAAAGAATCCATCAATCTTCTTTGCCCGAACCCAACGCAATACAGTTGCTCTCGACACACCAAGAGATTTTGATACAGCTTTCACTCCGAGCGTTTCGACTTCGCTCGAAGCTATTGGCGGGGAAGTTGTTTCTGGTATGTTGTTCATAGTTTCGTAATTGGTTTTCGTTCAATAGACATTTAATGCGGTAGAATGAGCCGTTTGTTTGTGAATGTTATCCACTTGACGCAGTGGGTGTGTTTGCTATGATTAACTTGTTAGTGAAAGTTTGCATTTGAGTCGCGTGAACCAAATAAAATGTCTATTTAATGCAGTTGCCCCACGAGGGCTGTTTTTATTTTTGGGCTTATCCACGTCTGGGTATGTTTTATCCCCTCGACGGGACAGACAGGTAATACAAGGGTTATTCAGTGCTATACAGAGATGGTCTTGGAGGGTATCGTCCTGTTCGTTTTGCCTGCCGATTTACGGAAAATCAGTTTGGGGTGGTGGTAGTTTTGGATTCGACTCTTGCGAGGGCGCGGGGGATGCCCCCTGTAATGCGGATTTTTCTGACCAAAATCTTTTCCATTCCTCACGAAAATAAACTGCCTTACACTTTGGGCAAAACAAGGTGAACTCATAGTAGTAATTCTTGCGTTTCCGTCGCGGTCTATCGTTCGTCCGCTTTTGAATTACAGGAGAATCACAATGTCGGCAGAGTTGCCCGATTTCAGTTATGCTTCTTTTTTGTTTGCTCATAGCACTTGAGTACGTCGAGTAAAAATAAGTTCCAAGTTTTGCCCGACTTTTTCCGCTTATCCTTAAACCTCTCCCAAGTTTCATCCGCCATTCTGATTGTCTTGTTTGAGTAATGATAATTTTCCGTTTTCTCTTTCTTCATAGGATTATTTGTTGAAGTTAATTTCTCCCTCGACCTTTATATTGCTATTGCCATTACATAAACCCCACCGCCCAAAGCCGTTTCCCTGAATCTTGATGTCTGGTAAGAGAGTATGTACCTGTACCAACACCAGTTCGGTCATCTGTGCTATGTGGTTGTTCAAGGAGCAGGGAAGGTTTGAAAATCTGGCGTTTTTACCTTATTTTCGACCTTCCCGCGGCGGAGATTAGCGCTCCGCTCGAACTGCACTCCCAGCTGGGAGTAATCACTCATCAAGCGTTCTGGGGTATCCGTATTCGGTACGCGTGCCCCTGCTATTTAGCGTCCACAGGGACTCCAGCGTGGAGTGGGTTAGACGTGAGCCGTTGGCTCACTTCGAGAGACGCTGGTATAGCATCTGCCGAAGTCAGACAATGACTTTTTTTCCATTCGTCGAAAATCAAACCTGCTTGAAGATAAAGGGCATCACGAATCTGCTCGATTGCTTCATCAGTGAGGTCTTGGGTTTTCAAGCCAAGTTTATTAAGTTTTTTGCGATATTCTGGGGCACTCAACATAATGGTTGGTGTCGGCGCAACCAAAAAAGCGACCTCTGCTTTTGCATTGGTCGCTTTAATAAAAAGACCTGCGCAAAAATCAGAGAGATACAAATGCAAAACGCATTAGAGTATCTCGCTAATCTTTACGCAGGGGGGTCAAGCTCCGTTCCCGATATGTCTTGGCGCTCCTTGCCCGCTCCTCCTTTCGGTTTCCCTTATGGAGTCGGCGATTCTTGCTTCCCAGTTCCGAAGTTTTAGCTTCAGGACTGTCGGCGTTCTTGCTTGGTGTGGCTGCTAGATTTAGCTAAACATTTTTTGATTTCAATGTGCAACCGACACTTAAATCGTATATGAACTTTAGTGTCTACGCAATAGCAATTCTGTGGATAAACCACTGTCAGAATCGCCACTTTTGACTTTTGAGCCATAGCGCGTTATGATTTGCTATAACAGAGTTAGTCAAAGTTAGTCAAACTATAACAAGGAAAATATGCGCAAGAAAAAGTTTTTAACCATTGAAAAAGTCGCTAAACACCTCCAAATCGGCGAGCGCTCGGTTTATCGCTACGTCAAAGAGGGAAAATTGAGGGCAAGCAAAATCGGATATTGGCGTATTACGGAAAAAGACCTGCGAGATTTTATTAAAGAGAGTACGAATACCAGCAAATAATTTTATGGCGAACAAGAACTACAAAAAAGTGAATCTCACATCCTCGAATCTTTCCGAAGAAAAATTGGCGGAATTGCATCGGATTTTGCCCGAAGCATTCAGTGAAGCTAAAGTTGACTGGGATAAACTCCGCGTGGTGCTGGGCGAAGCGATTGATGAACACATCGAGAAGTTCAGCTTTATGTGGGCTGGGAAAAGTAACGCAATCAAAAATGTTTTAATACCTAGCAAGGCAACGCTACGTTCGGCAAAAGATGAAAGTATTAAGTTCGACGAGAGTGAAAACCTTTTTATCGAGGGCGACAATCTTGAAGTCCTCAAACTTCTTCAGAAAGCATACTTTGAGCAAGTAAAGATGATATACATTGACCCTCCGTACAACACGGGTGGCGATTTTGTGTATCACGATGACTTCTCTGCACCCCTCAAAAGTTATTTGCAGCAGACGGGACAAACTGATAATGATGGAAATCGCTTGCAGACCAACCGAGAGACAAGCGGGCGCTATCATAGCGACTGGCTTTCAATGATGTACCCTCGCCTCAAATTGGCTTGGAATCTTTTGCGTGAAGATGGGCTTATTTTTATAAGCATTGATGATAACGAAGTTCATCATTTGCGAATGTTAATGAACGAAGTTTTTGGAGAAGAAAACTTCAGAAATGCAATCTTTGTTTCGAGAGTAAAAAAGAATATCCAAGAAAACGACACAGTGAAAGCTCTCAATCAAGGCGTAGGTTACATTTTATGCTATGCAAAAAGCGACGCTACTTTAGTAGTGCCTCCAAAAAAATATCAAAAGAAGGAGGAACGATGGCACGCATTTGATGCGCCAGGGGTGCGTCCAACAATGGAATATGAATTATTTGGGCAGAAACCGCCAACGGGTAGGCATTGGATGTATGAAAAGGAAAGAGCAATGACAATGGTTGATGCTGGCGATTTGCGTTTGTCTCCGAATACTAACAAGCCACAATATAGATTACTCGCAAGCGAAGAAACCAACCTTGATACCAACTGGACGGATGTTATTGAATCAGATTCAACTTGGATAAAAAACGGTGGCAAGAATCCTAAACTTATCCAGAGGATGTTGCAAGTTGTTAATGATAAAAATGCTCTCGTGCTCGATTTTTTTGCTGGCTCTGGCTCAACGGCGGAAGCTGTATTAGAGCAAAATTACGCTGACACGGGTTTGAGAAAGTTTATTTTGGTTCAGTTGCCAGAAAGAATTGATGTGAAAAGTCCAGATTACAAAACTGGACACAATACCATCACAGATATTGCTAAAGACCGCCTCAAACAAATTGGGGCAACCTTCAAGACATTCAAACTTTCTGAATCCAATTACCCCGAAAATACTTTTGAGTTTGACCCCGCTAAATCCGAGGAAGAAAACAAAAAAGCATTTGCGGAATATCTAACGAGGGCAAAGCAAGCCAAGCTCATTGATGATACAAAAGCCATTGATGTTGTGTATGAGAACATTGTCAAAGAGGGACTGTCGCTCAACGCAAAGGTTAGCGAATCAAAACTTGGAAAAAATGATGTGTATATGGTCTCCGATGGGGAGAGGCGACTTTTGGTGTGTCTCGACAAGAAGGTTGATGACCAGACCATAAACGAACTGACAAGCAAAGAATACAAGGGCAAGGTATTCATCTGTTTGGACAACGCCCTTGATGACACGGCAAAAGCCAACCTTGGGCTGAATGTGGAACTTAAAACAATATGAAGTTCAAGTTTGATGCCAACCAAGATTTTCAAATTGAAGCAATCAACGCTATCGTTGATGTCTTTGAGGGACAAGAAAAAGCCACCGCCGACAAAGTAATCGCAGGAAGCGGACTTTTGGGAATCTATCCGAATTACTTAGCCCTCTCTCAAGAGGAGATTTTTAATAACGCTCGTAAGATACAAGAGCGCAATAAAGTAAAAAATGGCGCTGTTGATGATTATGATTTTTCCATCGAGATGGAAACAGGTACGGGAAAGACCTATGTATACCTCCGTACGATTTTTGAACTCAATAAGCGATATGGTTGGAAAAAGTTTATCGTTTTAGTTCCATCGGTTGCCATCCGTGAGGGCGTTATGAAAACGCTCCAAATTACGAAGGAGCACTTTGCGGCACTTTACGATAATGTGCCCTATCGCTTCTACGAGTATCAATCAAGGAACATTTCGCAAGTAAAACATTTTGCCGACTCAAGCAACATCAACATAATGGTAATGACCGTCGGTGCATTCAATAAGGATGCCAACGTGTTGTATGCCGCACGAGACCAGATGCAGGGAGAGCAGCCAATCAGCTATATCCGAAAGACCAATCCCATTTTGATTCTTGATGAGCCACAGAATATGGAGGGCGAAGCGACTAAAGAAGCGCTCAAGAACTTTAATTCACTGTTTCGTCTCCGCTATTCTGCAACTCACCGCAATCCCTACAATCTGATGTACCAGCTTGCGCCCTACGATGCGTACCAGTTAGGGCTGGTAAAAAAGATTGAGGTGTTTTCTGTTGTTGATGACGATACAGGCATTTCGCGTCCCTACCTTAACCTCATTTCGGTGGAGGCAGGCAAGGTGATAAAGGCAAAAATTGAAGCAATTGCAAAAGACGCGCAAGGAACTCCGAAGAAGAAACGACTCACACTCAAGCAGGATGATGATTTAGCGCAGAAAACCAGTAATGACGTTTATGCTGGCTACATTGTTGAGGCATTAGATGCTGATGCTCCCGATATTGGGCAAACTGGCAAGATTCGCTTTCGCAACAATGTCGAAGTCAAACAAGGCGAGGGCATCGGAGGCAATCGTGAGCAAGTAATGCGGGAGCAGATTGAGCAGACCATTCGGCTGCACTTTGAGAAACGAAAGCAGCTACGAGAAATGGATATTAAAGTGCTCTCATTGTTCTTCATTGATAAAGTTGATAACTACGTTCAAGGTGATGGTTTTATTCGCAAAACTTTCATTCAAGAGTTCAATCGCCTCAAAGATGAATACCATTCAAAAGAATTAGAAGTTGAGAGCGTGCACAAGGGCTACTTCGCCAAACGAGGCGATGAGTACCTTGAGCGAGAATCAAGCATTGCGGAAAACCAAGAAGCATACGAACTTATAATGAAAGACAAGGAGCGTCTACTTTCATTTGACGAGCCAACCGAGTTTATCTTCTCCCACTCCGCACTCAAAGAAGGATGGGACAATCCAAATGTTTTCAACATCTGCACACTACGAGAAACGATAGCGCCTATTCGCAAGCGCCAAGAGATTGGACGTGGTATGCGTTTGTGCGTCAATCAAGATGGAGAGCGCGTTTTCTTGAAGCACGTCAATCTACTTTCCGTTATCGCTAATGAAAGCTACGCCGAGTACGTGGGGCAGCTTCAAGGCGAGTTTGAGGAAGATGGCATCTACAAAGCCCCACCAGTACCCTATAACGCCAAGAGAAAGCACACTGTGAAGCTCAAGAAGGGCTTTGAGAAGGATGTGGAGTTCAACGCCATCTGGGAGCGAATATCAAAAAAAACGAAGTATTTGGTAAGGGTGAATACCGAGCGCTTAATTGAGAATTGCGCCAACAAAATACAGCGTTTGAGCGTAGCAAGACCGCAAGTAAGAGTGGAGCGAGCAAGCGTTGATATTACCAAGAGCGGTATCAGTACACGAGTTGTTGGCAGCAGAGCCGAAGACCTTAATCAATCAAAACGTGTCATTGATTGTGTGGAGCTTATCAAGGACGAAACCAAACTCACGAGGCAAACAGTGGCTGCCATTCTTGCGAAGGTAAATAGCGTTACAGCATTTTTGAACAACCCAGAGAGATTTTGTTTTGAGGTGGCACGAATCATTAAAGAGGAGTTGGTAAAGGATTATGTTGAGCAGATTCGCTATGAGGTTGTTTCTGACAAATACGCCGTAATCCAATTCGAGAACATCCCAAGCTACAAAGACGCAGTGCAGCCAGTAAAAAACTCAATTTACGATGCGATAGTGTACGACTCCGACATCGAAAAAAACTTTGCGGTAGAGCTGGATGGCGACGAGCGAATCAAACTTTTCATCAAACTTCCTAACTGGTTCAAGGTAGAAACCCCTATTGGTGGCTATAATCCAGATTGGGCGATAGTAACTGCAAAGCGAGACCTTCAGGGCAATGAAAAAAAAGAACGTGTTTATTTTGTGATTGAAACAAAGGGCGACATATCAAATCTCCGTCCAAGCGAACAAGCAAAAATTGCATCAGCGAAGAAGCATTTTGAGGTTATTGAAGTGAAGTACAAGGAGGTCGAAAGCTACGAGCAGTTTGTGAACCAATGCCTCCAAGCTAATTGATATGCGCCACAAATTATATGAGCTTCAAAGGACTTTTTATAGGAATAGACAGATACGCCTCACCGAGCATCAATTGGTTGAGTTGCGCAAAACGTGATGCAGTAGCGTTACATTCTCTATTTACTGACACACTTGGTGGCAACACCAAACTTCTTACAGACAATGAAGCAACACGCTCTGCAATTGAAGAAGAGTTCAAAAACTTGGCACAATGCAAAGAAGATGATGTTGTGGTTGTGAGTTTCTCTGGGCACGGAACTACAACGCACGAGCTGGTTACTTACGATGCCGACAGGAGTAATTTGCCAAGCACCTGCATTGCACTGAATCTTCTCGCTGAATGGCTTACGAAGATACCCGCGAAGCGATTGGTTTTCGTTTTGGATTGTTGTTTCTCTGGCGGGATGGGGGCAAGAGCGCTGCAAGTTGATGTAGTGTCTCGCGAACTTGCCTCTGTCGAAGAATTGCTCAAACAACTTTCTGGTGAGGGACGTCTCATCCTTACAGCATCGGGTGCAACGGAACGAGCGTGGGAGAATCAAAAATTGGGACACGGATTACTAACGTATCATTTGCTGACAGCAATGCAGGGAGCAGAGGAAGTTAAGAAAGCAGGTAAAATCGGAGTATATAGATTGTTGGAATATGTTACGGAGCGCGTGATTGACGATGCCTCGAAAATTGGCAAACCACAGCATCCTACCTTACTCGGTAAGATTGATGGTAGCTTGACCTTTCCAGTATTCGTTCCAGGCAAGCTCTACGCACAAGCATTTCCAGAGCGGACAAGGGCAAAGGTGGCTGCTAATTTTCAGAATCTCGAATCTTACGGCTTCCCAGACGCAATACTCAAAGCGTGGAGAGGAGCAATACCATCTCTCAATCAATTACAGATGGACGCTATCAATGACTTTGGATTGCTAGATGGAGAACATTTGGTCGTTTCTGCGCCTACGTCCTCTGGCAAAACAATGATTGGTGAACTTGCAGCAATTCACGCCGCTCTGGAACGAAAACGAGCGCTCTTTTTATTCCCCTTGAGGGCACTTGTGAACGATAAGTTGCGACATTTTAACGCAACATATAGCTTTTTTGGTATTAGGACTATCAAAGCAACGGGCGAGAGCACGGGCGATGATATGTTGCCTTTGATGCGCGGGCAGTATGACATTTGTCTAATGACTTACGAAAAGTTTTCGGCACTTGTACTTGGATACCCGCACATACTCGACCAGATTGGAGTCATTGTTGTAGACGAAGTACAAATGATTGCGGAAGAAACAAGGGGTGTGAATCTTGAGTTTATACTTACGCTGTTACGAATGAGGCGGAGGGAGGAAGCGGAGCCACAACTCATTGCGTTATCCGCCGTGATTGGAGACACAAACGGATTAGAGCGCTGGCTTGGAGCACGATTGCTACGAAGAACAGAGCGTCCCGTACCTCTCGATGAGGGGATAATTCGGGCTGATGGCAGTTTCCGCTATATCGAGTCAGACACGGGTCAGGAGAAAGTCATTCAATCTCACATTCGACCAGAGCTGCGCAAGGGTTCCAGCCAAGACATTATTATTCCGTTAGTGCGTAAGTCAGTGAATGAGAAAAAAAGTGTAATCGTCTTTCGCGAAACCCGTGGAGAAGCACGTGGCTGCGCACTATACCTGGCATCCTCTCTTGGTTTGCCCCCAGCACAAGTAGTGTTGGATACACTTCCTAATAGCGACCCATCCATATCGTCGGAGAAGTTGCGACAGGCGCTTGCTGGAGGAGTTGCTTTCCACATATCGGATTTGGATACAGAAGAACGGCTGCTCGTTGAGGAACAATTCAGGGCGGTACCCACCGCACTCAAAGTTATTGCTGCCACAACAACCCTTGCGATGGGTGTTAACACTCCAACGGAAGTAGTTATCATTGCTGGTCTTACTCATCCAGGTGATAAGCCGTATTCAGTGGCGGAATATAAAAACATCATTGGTCGTGCGGGACGATTGGGATTCGCAACACGAGGCACTTCTTATGTTGTCGCATTAGATGGTAATGAGGAACATCACGTATGGAACAAGTACGTTCTCGCTTCTCCCGAAGATTTACGCTCAAAGTTTCTTGCTGACAATACCGACCCGCGTTCTCTGATTGTCCGCGTACTTGTTGCCGCGGGTCGTGCAGGACGTGGCTTGCCGTCAAAAGATATTATCGAGTTCTTGGAGGAGAGCTTCGGAGCGTTTCAAAAAAAATCTAATGACGGCGGCTGGAAATGGGATGAAGCACAACTCGTCCAAGCGCTCAATGACTTGTTCTCACACAAGTTAATTGAAAAAGACGAGAATGACGTATATCATCTTACGAAACTAGGAAGGTTAGCGGGTCAATCAGGAATAGAAGTTGAATCAATTATACGAACTGTTGAAGCGTTAAGCGGAGTGAATCCTGGTCAAATCACCGACCCAACATTGGTAGCGCTTTCACAGATTACTTGTGAACTCGACCAGGTGTTATTCCCTATCAATAAAAAGAGTACCAAGAAAGAGCCGCAAACTTGGATGTCGGAGATAAGCAATCAAGGAGTGCCGTCTCAAGTTATGCAAGCAATGCGTCGTTCGATTAATGATGAGACCCAGTCAACACTACGAGCCAAGAAGGGAGCTGCTTGTATGCTCTGGATGACTGATAGACCTCTTAATGACATAGAGAATGTTATGACTCAATTCGGAGGAAAATTAGATGGCGCTGCTGGCGCAATAAGAGGCGTTGCGTCGAGGACAAATGATGTTCTCCCCACAGTGGCAAGAGTTGTAGAATTACTCAATACGGGTCTGGATTTGAGCAATCGTGTAGTGCGCTTACTGGTTCGTCTGGAACTGGGCATACCAGCTTCTCTTGTTGAACTTGGTACGCGCATTGGTCGGATTTTCACCAGGGGAGATTACCTCAACTTACTCAAGGCGGGCATAATTTCTGTCGAACAGTTCGAGAGCGCAAGTGTTGGTACGCTACTAGCGTGCTTGGGTAATAACAAGGATAAACTTGAACAGGCGAAGCTGGCACTAGAAAACTATCGTCCCGAAGAAAGAATTATAATTACATCCCCGATTTTACCTGCATACGAGGGATAATTTGTGATATGTTGCTAAAAACTTACACAAATGAAGATTTCTACAAAGCGCGTTGCGTCAAATGTGGCTGGGTTCAAGACGTGTATTTGAAGAAAGCAAAAGGTACAAAGTGCCCAAATTGTAGCGAGATGGGCTACACGTATTTTCCAGGAGACCAGAGTTCTCACATTCTGGGCGGGATAGTTCATTTCGTAGATGCCTATAATAAAAAAGTTGAGCACGAAAGGCACATCTTTCCGCCACAAGTGTATCTTCCTATAATTTTTGCTTGCTCAAACTACGAAACACTTTTGTCAGATGTGGTAAGAGAACTGATGAACTGCTACGGGCAGTATTTGGGTCGCTTGGGGCGTATGATTGTATTTGAAGAAGTTTTGAGCTACTACGACAGGCGGGCGAACGAAAAATTGTTCAAGATGTTGACACTCAAGAGCGTTCAGCAGGCAGTACAAGACAAGTTTCCGCAATACTTCAAAGATTTGGATAACCTCTATGACATAAGAAATCACGTTGTCCACGGACAGGAAATTGATAAGGCAGGGGTAGCTCTCTCAAACGCAAATAAAGGGATTGATATGCTACTTTTGTCTGTTCCTATATTCCAATACCTCCATAATCATTACGTAGTGAAGTTTCGAGACAATGTGGATTATAGAAAAATACTACGCCTTGGAGACCACGAGGAGTTCAAACCATAATTCTATGCTCTCAAAAGAAGCCGTTAAGGAGTTCAAAGCTATCTGGCGTAAACAATTTGGCGAGGACATTTCCGATGAAAAAGCTGCCGAAGAAGGTATCAATCTTTTGACTATATTAGATGCGATTTACCGACCCATAAAGAAGGAGTGGGCTGATGAGCTTGAGCAGAAGGATAACGAGCAAAAACAGGGTTAATTCTTGCCCTGGTTTATTGATTGTTTTAGTAAAGCCATTTCGTCATCTGTAATTTTGCCAGCCGTTGACCTGTTGATAAGCGCCGTAAGAAAACCGAGAGTTTCTCGCTTTTCAGCATTTGATTTGATTTTGAGTGATTCCTTGCTATGAACTGCCCGCGTAACGTAGTTGAAAACGTTGAGGATATAAGTCCTTCGCTTTATCAGAATCTCCTCGTCGTATGAATCCTCGTTCTCTTGGTCTCGCTTGAGTATGCCCATAGCATCATTCAAGAGTTCGCCCGCAAGGGTATGTGCACCAATCTCAAGGGCGTATTCATCAGGAACGATAGCAGCATCTTGTTCATCACGTAATTTGACGATTTGGCGTATCGCTCGTTGCTGTTGCGAGTAACCCCGTTCAGCTATAAGCTCTGCATCCCATTTTTTACGCCAAAGACGATATTGTTTCTCCCACGGGAAGAAGGTTAGCGGCGTAATCTGCTTATTGAAATCGTTGATAATTTTAATGGCGCTTCGTTCTGGTTCTTTCCGCTTTTCAGCATAGTAAAACACCTTGAACTGCGGGATGAGTTCCTTAATCTCGCCAACCTTGTGGTAGCGTCCATCGAAGTTTTCATAAAATGAGAACTTCTTGGTACTGTCCGTATGTACTGTTACGTTCTGGTCTGTCATAGATAGAATGGTCAATTTCTGCTAAAATGCCTGTATTGCTTGATAGGATGGCTGAAGAACGCCCTGCCAAAAGCGGAGCTCCTGCCAAATCTTGTTCCAATCCAATCCTCTCAAGCGCACCAGTCGCTCCTCTCCAATTTCGAATTTTCAATTTACAATTTTTTCAATAAGCATCCTGCATCTTTTGGGCCCGTAGCTCATCTGGTCCCGATGGCAGAGCCGTCGAGGATGCTCGATTACGCGCTACGTAATCGGCATAGAGCGCTACATTCGTCCCGATTTATAAATTTTGAAATGTTTTACGCATATATTTTAAAATCGACAATAAATAATAGTTATTATATTGGCAGCTGTGAAGATTTAAATGTCAGAATTCATTCGCATAATAAAGGCTTAGTAAAGTCAACAAAAAGGTACTTACCGTGGAGGCTAGTCTATTTTGAAAAATACCCGGACCTGAAAGCTGCACGGCGAAGAGAGCTACAGATTAAATCCTGGAAGAAAAGGAAGGCTGTAGAAAAATTAATAAATAGTATTAACTCCAAAGCAAGCTTTGGAAACAAGATGACGCTCGCTGCGCTCGCCTTTGACCCCGCAGCAGAGCTACGGGGTATTTTTGGCTCCTCGGCTCGGAAATCCAAAAACAAAGTTTTTGGATTTCACTCGCTCTACGTCGCCAATAAACATTTCAAAATTTAAATAAATCGTGGATCCTCGATAACTCTGGTGGGCCCTTGGGCCCATAGTTAAGTGGTATAACGGCGCATTCGCATTGCGCAGGCGGCAGTTCGATTCTGCCTGGGTCCACCAGAGTTATCGGGACATTACGCAGGCGGCAGTTTCCCGACTTACAAATTATTATAAATTAAGGAAGTCGAGGACTCACGATCCACGACGTAAAGTCGGGATCGGAGCGATTCTACCTGGGTCCACCAGAGTTATCGGGACATTGTAGAGGTAAGGAGTTTAAGTCTCCTTGGGTCCAAAAGATACGGGATTTTTATCACACAAATGGGCAGTTAGACCGTGCCCTCCGAAGCGCCTCGCTCCACCTCGGAAGCAAAGCGAGACGAGCCAGCGTAGGAGGGTTTTGCTTAGGTCCACCACGTCGTTCGCGAAAGACGTGGTCCACCATAAAATTTTTGCTAACGCAAGAATTTGAGTAGTGAGTAGTTAGTATTTAGTATTGAGGGCTTAAAAATTATTTTTTGCCAGCAAAAATTTATCCCAAACTACAAATTACTCATATAAATTACAAATTTTCACCAAATCCACGATGAACTACTTGTATCTCAGTGCCCGATAAAAAGATTGTTTAATTTATATAGTTTTGCGACACTTAAAATAAACTAAATTTAGAGAAAAACTAGACTAAAATTTAAGTCTAAAAATAAAAAAGTAAAATTTAGCTTAAAATTTGACAAAATAACCAAAAAATGGTTTTATGAACCCGACCCAGCCGTTTCTGTGTACCCATGGCATACAAAAACGGCTGGGTATCTGGGCGGGTTCTTTACCAGCAGAGTCCCGCCAAGGCGGGACGGTAATTTTTCAAAGCGGCCTTTCCCGCCACCTGAATTCATTTACTATTTAATAAGGAAGGCGGGACCCCGCCATCGGCGGTGGCGTCCCCGCGCTAAAGCACGGGGTATTCGGCCTCTGTAATAAAATTATAAAATCAAAATTTAATATTTAGACCAAAAGATCTTAGTGATTGACAAGCTACTCCAATAGACTATAATTAATGAATACAAAATTGAAAACCAGGGGCCGTTAGCTCAGTTGGCCAGAGCGCTTCCATGGCATGGAAGAGGCCGTGGGTTCAACTCCCACACGGTCCACCACGTCGTTCGCGAACGACGTGGTCCACCATAAATTTTTGCTGGCGCAAAAATTTGAGTAGTGAGTATTTAGTATTTAGTATTGAGGGCTTAAAAATTACTTTTTGCCAGCAAAAATTTATCCCTACATTAAAACTACTCACACCAATTACAAATATCTCAAAATACATGGCGGAAAATCCCGAGCAATCACCAAATCCAGATGAAGAACTACGTAATATAGACAAAGAAAAGATTTTGGATGCCAAAATTGATATTGAAGCTGAAATTGCGGCTTTATCATTAGAACTTCACCAGGCTGAATATCCAGACAGAGGCGAAACAGTTGATCAAAAAAGAGTAGATCAGCTTAGAAGACAAATTAATGAACTAAAAAGCCGATCGGACAAATTTAACTAAACCTCCTGAATTACTTTAATTTCTTAAATAATGTTCCACAGGGAACATTATTTTTGATTCCAACCATTAATTAGCCAAATTTAGACAAAAAATTGAATACTTGACAAAAGATAGAATATTGATATAATAAAGGCTTCAAAATTCACACGGAGGTTTGTTATGCTCTTTGCGCTGTTCTTTTACCACACTCTTGCTGAAGAGGAAACCGATGATATTATGGGCGCAATCCATGATATTATCACCAATTTGGCCGAATGCCCAAAAGCCCATCGGCAAAGGATAACTCATCTAGACGGCCGGTCCCATCCGGCTTTCATGATCGTTCTTTGCTACAAACAAGAGGGACCAAAAGAGGTAATCGAAACAAGGGTTAAGTCTGTTGTTCAGGCTTTCTGCTCGCCTAATGGCGTACATTTGATTGATCACCTTATCTTAGAGGAACGGCCTGAAAGGCTGGTCGGCATAGTGGCCAGTCGGATCAGAAAACCCGCAGCAGTCTGAAAACCAAATAATCCATAATCTTTCACCGGTAAAAACTGGCTGAAGATTGGCCGCTCCAGGCGCAACTTGGGGCGGATTTTTTTAGTTAGAATGTTTCACGTGGAACCCTGCTAAAAACCGGATTTAGCTAAATAAAACCTGAATAGTGAAATTCGTTCTTACTCTTAAAGCCAATATAATTTTAGTATATTTTAGTCATTGCGAGGAGCGAACGGCAGTGAGCGACGAAGCAATCTGACGCGAAGCGTCATCCCGAGGGAACCGAGGGATCTGTCTTGCCAAGGGGATTGCTTCCCCCGCCGTTTCTGTTTATCTTTAGTTAAACAGAAACGGCGGGGTCGCAATGACACTAAAGAATAGGTTAGAATAGATAAATTTGAATTTCTCTATTCACGTTTAAGAATACTTAAGGTGAGAATAAAAAAAGAGGGGTTGGCTAGATTGTCTGCTTATTCAGCAGTCTAGCTCAACCCCTTCTTCGTATACTTGGCTTGCCTTTGACCCGAGGGTCATTGGCAAAACCAGATGAAGGAACGTTCAGTTGTGAATGATTGGGATGGGAGTCTGGGTGGTGGTACCAGTGGTCGGTTGATTTTGCTGGGTACCGGTAGTCGGATCGACTCGAATAGCGGGATCTTGCCGCCTGGAGAGTTCGGCCTCGATTTTGGCCAGCCGATTCCGAAATTCGCGGTCAATCTGGTTGGCCTCCACGGTGGTTTGACCGCCGCCCCTCATGGGCAGATGAGCGAAGGGACTGGACAAATCGGCCCCGGATTGATTTTCGGCCTTGGTAAACCGAGTATTCAGCTCGTCGATGGCCAAAGTGGTTTGCCGCTGGACCCCCAGGATCTTCTTGTTCAGGTTTTCTTCAGCGGCCTTCTGGCTCTCGGTCAAATTCTGTTCGAGTTGACTGACCTGAGCGGGCAAAAGCACCATCCGCCGAAGTTGCTCTTCAGCGATCTGGCTGACGCCCGTTTGCCGAAAAGACCGCAAGGCGTCCAGCTTGACCGCATCGCTGTACGGTGCGCTCATGATGAGCAGCTCGACTTCCCGGTTCTGATCAAGCGGCGGATTGGTTGATGCCGCCGAGGCCGCACCATGGTTGCCGCCGAAGCTCCGGAGCATGATGATCACGACGACCACCACGACCACACCAACACCGCCGATCAATGCCTTGATTCTTGTAGACATGGGCCTATCCTTCCTGTTTCTTCAAACGGAGTTTAATGGTAGCACCTTGAGTGAGGGTGGTACCATTTTTGTCTTGCAACGGCAACCGGACAATTATCCGACCGACGTTATAGATGGTCGGAAAATCGAACTGACCGGTGCCGGTCGAATAAAACTCCTGACCATTGATGGTAATCACATGCGGCACATTTTGGCTGCAGGAAATCCGATAGGACACAATGTCCCGCGCCTGAATATACCAGGGTTCGGATTGATCCCCAGGCGCCAAATCAACAACCACGGTGGTCTGGGTGGTAGTGTTGGTATCAACATACCAGCTCCGAGCTGAGGATGCCTTTGCCGTCTGACTGCCAACGTCGGACTGATTTTTGGTTGGGAGCTTAGCCTTGGGCTCAGGCTCAGACTCTCCTATAGCCGTAATTGGCACAAACCCTTCAATCTCCCACAGACCGGAGGCTTTTTGCTGACCGACAAAGACAAACTTCTGGTCGGTCCGGCTCGGCCGATCCGGCAAGGTTAAGGCTAAGTTCACCTTGACCCATTCACCTTGCTTCAGGCTACCGACCATCTGCCAGTTTCGATCGAGTAGCTCGACATCACGGACAAGCTGCATCATCGGCAGTAAGTCACCGCGATAGCTTTTTTGCCGAGCTTGATCGGCTGTAATCTTGGCCTTATTGTCCAAGCCGACTGCCACCCGACTGACCGAAGATTGGCCCAAGGACATGGTCGCGCTGACCAGGTGATTGAAAGAGTGATTAAACATCATCACTCGACCAACTAAGGCGACTAGGCAAAGGTAAAAAACCGCCTTAGCCACCCGGAGTTGCGCCTTATCGCCTCCGTGCAGAAGCGCGACCACGATGCCCAGGACGACTCCCAGACAGACCAATTCCCAAAGCAACTGCTCGGAAATCGAACTGCTGGGATGGCGGAGGCTAAAAGTCAATCCTCCGCCCGGGCCTTCGAGCAGCAGGGGGTCAAAAAGCGGAATTTGGCACACCCGGGCCAGAAACAGCCTGACCAGTACGGCCACAAAAACCGTGTAGCCGCAGCCGGCCAAAAGCTTGCCCAAGCCGACCGGCGATTTACCGCTGAGGTAAACGCCACCGGCCACGAGCAGGGCGAGGACGATCGCCAACTGGGACATCTGGTGGTTCAGCATCAAAACGATGGCCAAACCATAGCCAATGCCCAGATAGATCGCCCAGGTTGTGAATTTCTGTGTATTCATCTGCAATTCTCCTTTTTTCCAATTCTGTTCGTTTACTCTACTTCGAAGATCTGGGTTCTGCGGGTTTGGCTTCGCTGACCCTGGCGGCCGGTGTTGGCTTTGGTGCGTATTTGATCACGACACCAAAGGCAACCCAGAGTAAAACCGCGGCCAGGGTCCAGAACGGCACCTTTGATTCTGGCAAAGGTTTCGTCGTACTGGGAGAAACAGTAAAACTCGAACTGACTGTCCGAACCGACTTTTTCTCCGGTGGCCGAGTGGGTTTTTCTCCAGTCCAAACCAGACTGGCAAAATCCCCAACGGCGGTCAAAGCGTCTTTGGCTACATCGGTAGCTTCGGTCGCTTTTTGTTGACCGGCTGCCAGGACTGCCCCGGGTTCGCGCGGCCAACCATGGTCGCTCAACACCCTCATATCCCTCAGCTCACACAATGACAGTAGGGAAACGAGGATGGCGGCGATAGCGATGTACCCAGGCAAATTCAGTTGGGCCATGACCGATGTCACGGCCGGCTGAATGACCTGACGGGTTTCAGATACCGCCGACAGTACGGCCAGGATGACTCCCACCGCGACGTACAAAAACAAGATCTTACCAATGGTGGGCGTCGTCAGACAAACCGCAAAACCGAGAAGGCCAATCAGGGCCAAAACGGCACCAGCGGCCATCATGATCCAGGCGATGTCTTTGCTGTTATTCATCTTCAGTTACTCCCCTTTCTGGGACTGTCGCCCCGCTGATCTTTTTCTTTTTGATCCGGCTTTTGGGTTAAAATGCTGAAACCCATAACCAGCAGGATCACTCCAATCACCAACAGTGTTCCCCAAAAGTAAGCCATGCTCTTGCTCCTTTACTACAAGAAGTTAGGATCTTGAATTGTTTTTTTTGTTATATTGATGTGGTTTTACTCCACGTTTTCAAGGTTCAGGCTACTAGCCAAAACAATGGCATAGTAACTTTATATAATAGCATATTTAATAAACTTTGTCAATAAAAATCCGGTCTTTTTTCGCTGAATACAAACAAAAAACCCTTATTTTTTACCAATAAGGATTAAAAAACCGCTAATTTAATTAAAATCTTGCCTAACCGGTACTGCCACCACTGCTAGTCAAAGCTTCAATAATAAACCTGACTAGAACGTAACTTAAAAACACTACGGCTAAACCTAAAGACGCCCAAACCATCATGTCTTTGCCTTTTTTAATTTTTTCATCATTACCCGC
>Ga0209542_10002928_pt1 | contig 37389 bp, 34 predicted proteins | sample RifCSPhighO2_01_FD_184028 | JGI IMG/M metagenome (GOLD analysis project Ga0209542, IMG submission 184028) | Soil microbial communities from Rifle, Colorado - Rifle CSP2_plank highO2_0.1 (SPAdes) (version 2) | ecosystem: Environmental > Terrestrial > Deep subsurface > Rock core/Sediment ... | reverse complement strand
CGCCAGACACCAATTCCCCGCCTCTTTAAACACCTCGTATCCTTTCTTATGTCCGAATACGGACGGTAAATGGCGCTTCTTGGCCCACCGCCTGTTCCCATCCATAATAATCGCCACATGCTTTGGCAACTGTTTATTTTCAACGCTCATACTATAATTTATTGTACCCTAAATTAAACGCTGGGTCAAACCTATGTTTTCACGCATACCAAAAGCTCTCCAATTAGGAGAGCTTTTAATTTCGGGCTGCTGGGAATTGAACCCAGTCAACACGCACCCGAAGCGTGTGTACTACCGGTATACGACAGCCCGAAGCTTGGTAATAATAGCAAAAATCGCCAAAAAGTAAATACCCTCCGGCATCTTCCCTACTTTAAATATTCTTTCGCCTTTTCAACTATTTTTTGGATTGAGGAGTCTGATTTTATCATATAGTCAACCGCGCCGAGAGCTTTGGCTCTTTCAACATCTGAATCCTGTCCCAAATTGGAAAGGACAATTATCGGGATTTTTTTTAATTTCGCGACCGGTTTTATCGCTTCTAAAAATTCAAAGCCGTTTTTATTTGGCATAATCAAATCGAGCAAGATCAGATCGGGAGTAAAATCGCCCAATTTTTGCAAAGCCTCTTCACCGTCATGCGCGCAAGCCACTTCAAATCCTTCCTGTTTTAAGCTCGCCTCATAAGCGCGGCAAATCAATCTATCGTCTTCGGCTAAGAGAATTTTAAAATGTCTTTTAGACGGCATAAAATCAATCGCTTATTTTTAAAATTTCCTTAATTTTCTTAGTCAAAAGTTCAATAGACCATTCGGATTTGAGCAAGAAATCAATCGCATTCAAATGCACGCTGTCCGCGTTTTTTGCCTGATCATTGGAGTTAGTCAGCACCAAGACTTTCATATCCTTTCCCCAATCTTGCTTACGCAATTCTTTGAGCATAGTGAGCCCGTCCATGACCGGCATAATTATATCAAGCAAAATCAAATCCGGCTTTTCCTTTTTGGCCATTACCAATCCTTCTTGACCGTTGTAAGCCGCTACTGTCTTAAATCCTTCATGCGCCAACCCAAGCTGATAGGCTTTGGAAATAAATTTTTCGTCTTCAATGATTAAGATTTTTGGCGGTTTTACCGGCATAAAAATTAATATTTATTTATTTTTGGATAATTTGCCGTTTATCGGCACTGCCGCGTAAAATGTCGTTCCCTTGCCAAGCTTGCTGTCAAACCACACTCGCCCGTTCATTCTCTCTAAAATCATTTTAATCGTGTATAGGCCCACGCCTGTGCCGTTGGCATCGGCTTTTATCGCATTGTCCGCCCTATAAAATCTGTCAAAAAGCCGCGATTTGGCCTCCTCCGGTATGCCGATGCCGAAATCCTGTACGCTCACGACGCACTCTTTGCCGCTTTTTTCAATTTTTATAATTATATCATTTTTCTTGCCGTTTGCAGAGTAGCGGATGGCATTCGTGAGCAGATTATGGATTACCTGCCGGAAAAGGTCAGCATCCAAATTAGTTTTGATGATATATCTTGGTTTTTTAAAATCCAAGCTTAATTTCTTTTCTTTAGCTAAAATCTTGGCTTCGTCAATGGCGCTTTTAACCACTTCGTCAATCAGGACTTCGGACGGCTTTGCTTTTAATTTACCCGATTCAATTCTGGAAAGATTAAGCAAATCATTGACCAAGCCGATCATCCTTTCCGTGGAAATACTCACATCTTCAATATATTCTTTTTGCGTTTTATTGAGTCGGCCGGCCTTGCCTGTGGAGAGCATTTCCACAAAAAGTTTGATCGCGGTCAAAGGCGTTCGCAACTGATGGCTGGCTACGGATATGAAGCTGGACTTTGATTCATCCAGCCGTTTCTCGTCTGTCACATCGCGGAAAACCACCACGGCGCCGATAATGGTTTCGCCGTATTTGAGCGGAGCGGTGGCAATAGTCACCGGAATTTTTTTGCCGGAACCGGTCTGATAATATATATTATCCCCCAATTCCCGCGCCACGATTTTTCCGGTCCGCAATGTCTCGGTGACGGGGCGCTCCTCGTTTGAAATTATTTCATTTCCTTTTAAAATTTTCCACGCATCGTAATAGGATTTGCCGCGCACTTTATCATAAGATATTTCCAAAAGCTTTTCTGCCGTTTTATTCAATAAAACAATTTTGCAATCATTGTCCACTACCGCCATTCCCTCGGCCATTGAGGATATAATGGCATTGAGCCGGTCCTTTTCTTCCCTCAAAGATATTTCCGCGGCAAAAAGATCGGCTTGGGATTTCTGAATGCTCCCCAACATTTGATTAAATACCTTGGCTAATTGCCCGATTTCGTCTTTTCCTTTGATTTCGGCTCGGATATCTAAATCGCCCTTGCCTACTTCTTCGGCCACTTTGGTGATTTTCAGCAATCCCTTCAAAAGAAAACGGCTAATTATGACTATCCCTGAAACACTGAATAGAAAAACCAATATCCCGGCGATCAAAAGACGATTTCTTATTTCCTGAAGGGGAGCTAAAACCTCATCAGATGCAATTTCCATAACCAACACCAAATCGTCCCGATCCAGGCACATTGACGCGCCCAAAACATTAATGCCCTGATAATTAAAATATTCGCCCGTCGTTTCTTTATTGTTTTCAAAACAATTTCTGACCGACGACGAATCAACTTTTTGTTTTAGTATTGAATCGCCGATGAAGCGCGAGCTTGACGCCATCAATCTATCCTCGCCCACCAAATAAATTTCCGCGGTTTTGTATTTATTAAAAAGCTCTTGGCCGCTCACCGCGCCCTGGTCTATGGACCATTTGCCGCTTAACATATCATTGATTTTGTCCGCGTCCGTGAAATGCAAAAGCACGACCGCGTCCAGAGGGATTAATTTTCCGCTTTCGTCTTTCTTGGTTGAGAAAACTCGCGCCACCACATGAGTCATCGGCTCCGAACTTTCATCTTCTTCAAATACGACCGGCCGCACAAACGCCTGGCCGAATTCCGATTTTATGGCTTGACTGAATTTATGGGCATTCAACCGCCGTTCTTCTTCCGCTTCGTCAGTCCCAATCCGGCTTTCTTTGGACGAAGCGATTACTATTCCATCCGACCCCAAAATATCCATCATGATCGCCTTCGGATCATAAACAATCTTGCGTTCGCGCATATACGCGCTTAATTCTTTCGCCAATTTATCTTTTTCTTCCGCATTTCCGCTTTTTACGGCTTCCAAAAGCGCCTCGGTATTATTTCTGATATGGCCATCCGAGCCCCAGTCAATAGTCCTGATTTTTTCATTTTCCGTAAAAGCGAAATAAGTGCCTTCGCTCATCTCGGCCATCACGCGCAAATTATTAATTGTTTGAGTTTTCAGATATTTTTTTAAATAACCGTCCAAATACAACAATAATCCGCCGATCAGCAGAATGATAAAAAAACTAACCAAAAAAACGGCCTTTGTCCTTAATTTCATATTTACATTATTTTACCATATATTGACCAAATCTGAAAATTTTTGTAGAATGTGATTATTGGATTGGCAGATTTACCCCGCATAGATGATGCCGCCGTGGTGGAACTGGCAGACACGCAGCACTCAAAATGCTGTGAGCGCAAGCTCGTGTCGGTTCGACTCCGACCGGCGGCATCACTTGTGCGGGGCACACACGACTCCCCGCAGTAGAACGCTTCGCGTTCACTGCGGGGCAGGCAAAATCGTGTGGGCTTACGCTCATGAGGGTTCTGCGCCAGAGGCGCATCCGCCTTTGGCGGAGACTCTCCCTCTCGGCACCAAAAAATTAAAATTAAATTTAAATTATGCTTATTGCGTTTTATTATATCTGGCAAGTGATTTTGGGGTCGCTGAATTTAATCGTTTCCACCATTATAATCGGTATTATTTTGTCCATCGGTTTTAAAAAAATCCCATTTTTCAAACCATGGCAAATCAGACTGCCGATGATCGCCACCGTGGCGATTATTTTTCTGATCGCCCTAAATGTCCAACCGGCGATTTTTGAATTTCCGCCGTTTATCAAATCTTACGGCCCGGGCATCAGCGGATCAATTCCTTTCAAAAATGTGGCGGCTTTTTTCAAAATGAAACCAAAGATGGATCAAGTAGCGGATATTGCCCAAGATCCCAATGCCGTGCCGCCGGCCATTACCCGCACCGAACCGGCGACTGTGAAATTCAGCCTTGAAACCAAAGAAGTGATAGCCGAAATGGCGCCGGGCGTGGTTTTTAATTACTGGACTTTTGACGGAAAAATTCCCGGGCCCATGCTGCGCGTACGCGAGGGCGATATGGTGGAGCTCACGCTCAAAAACAGCATAACCAGCGTCCACGGGCATAATATTGATCTGCACGCGGTCACCGGGCCGGGCGGAGGCGCCGCCGTCACCGATATCGGCCCGGGCGAATCAAAAACGCTGAAATTCAAAGCGCTCAATCCCGGGCTTTATGTGTACCATTGCGCCCACCCCAATGTGCCGGCCCATATGGCGCACGGAATGTACGGGATGATTTTGGTGGAGCCAAAAGAGGGCTTACCCAAAGTGGACAAAGAATTTTATGTGATGCAGGGGGATTTTTACGCGGTTGATCCGATCGGCGCGAAAGGTTTGCAGGTTTTTGACGCGCATCGGATGCTGGACGGATTGCCCACTTATATAGTCTTTAACGGCAAGACCAATTCGCTCACCGGCAGCAATATGAAAGCCAAAGTCGGCGACAAAGTGCGGATTTATTTCGGCAATGGCAGTGTTTCCCAAATCTCGTCTTTCCATGTGATTGGAGAAATTTTTGACACTGTGTATCCGGAAGCGGCTATTGGAAGCGAACCGCACAAAAATATCCAGACCACCACAGTGCCGGCCGGCGGAGCCACGATCGTGGAATTCGGCTTGGAAGTGCCGGGGAATAATATCTTGGTTGACCACGCGCTTTCCCGAATGGACCGCGGCGCTTGGGGTGTTTTAAAAGTTGAGGGCGAGCCCAATAAAGAAATATACGACGGCGTAGTGGGCAAAAGCTCGGGACATTAAATTTTCACAAATCACGCATTAAAAAACGCAAGTCAATAAGGCTTGCGTTTTTTAATGCTTATGTTAAGATAGTGCAAATTCGTCCTTTATAAAACAACACACAATTCGAGGAGGGTTAGAAATGTTAAAAGCAAATTTGAAGAAAAGCCACATAAAAACTCCGTATCATTGCGGCGATTTGATGATCAAGATCGTTGAAACGGTGAAAGAACTGCGAGATGCCAAATGGGTAAGGATAAGAGTTTTCCAAAGAGAACAAGGCATCAATATTGCGCGGGACTTTGACGACAAGGACCCCGAATCAATCCACATTGTAGCGTATTTGGCAGAAATGCCCGTAGGCACGGCTCGGATGAGGCTGCTGGAAGACGGCGCCGGAAAAATAGAAAGAGTCGCTGTTTTAAAAGAATTCCGTAAGCGCGGCATTGGCAAACAACTGATAAAATACGCTCTTTATGTTCTGAAAAGCGAACGGATCAAAATCGCGCGGCTAAGCTCGCAAGAACCGGTAAAAAATTTTTACAAACAATTCGGATTCAGCGAGTTCGGCGATGTCTTTGACGATGCGGGAATCCGCCATATTATGATGGAAAAAATTTTATAACACCATCTCTTCATTTTAGGACTATTCTTTTTAGAATAGTCCTAATTTTCTATCAGTTATTTTAATCAATAAAAAATGTCGTACATCAGACGATCGTCTGACATACGACATTAATTTTTCATTTCCTTAATTTTGAATACTTTTTTCTTCCACCCGCTCAATCATAATTTCATCAAAGAGTTCTCCTTGTTTTACGACTACATGGCGCTGTTTGACCATTTCCAAGACGGCTAAAAAAGTGGCGATCACTTCTGATTTTGATTGGGCATCTTCCAAAAGTTCGCGGAATTTCAAAGACGCTTTATTGAAAATCAAATTTTGAATATATTGATATTTTTCCCGCGCGCTTACGATCTTATGCATTGTTTCTTCCGCAAGCTTCACATACGGCTCTATTCCTTTGATAATTTCTAAAAACATTTGATACGCTTTATCAACGCCGAAATTTTGAGGCGGAACAAATACTTTTTCAGACAGCGGCGGATAATCTTCTTTAACATACTCAAACGGTTTTTTCAAAATTATTTTATGCAAAATTTTGGTCGCTTCCAAATATTCTTTGTAAATGCGCAACTGCTTTTCCAAATCGCTCCCGTCTTCTTCTAAAACAACTTGCGGCAAAAGCACTCGGGATTTTATCAAAAGAAGTTTGGAAGCAACGACTAAAAAATCCGCCAATTCTTCCGGCTGCTTTTCTTCAAGGCCGATCAAATATTGGATGAATTGTTCCGTCACCTTGGATAGCGCCACTTGCGTCACATTCATCTTTTCTTCCTCAATCATCCGAAGCAAAAGATCCAGCGGCCCTTCAAATTGTTCCAGCTTAAAAACATGCGACATATTTATTTTCTCTTTTTCCCAAATACTCCTGCGATTTTTCCTCCGGCTTTGACTAGGTCGGCCGCTTTTACTTTTACCGAATCAGTAAATGAACCTGAACCGGCCAATAATTCTTTGACTTTCAAAAGGCTTTTGTCAATCACGACCGGCACTTTATGAAAAGCCGCGAATGGCGTAATGGCGCCCGGCTTGATTTTAAACAGTTTAGCCATTGTGTTTTCGCGATCCAGGTCAATTTTTTTAACTTTTAAAATCTTTTTTAATTTTCCCAAATCCAGCATTTGATGCGCGCTCAAAACGGCCAAGATATGTTTATGCTTAACGCCATTTTCCTCAATGGCCGGATCAACTTTTACCACTATTGTTTTGGCAATTTGGTTTAATTTTATCTTTAAAGTATTGGCCAGATCAAAAGCCGTGTACACGGTCTTATGCGCCACCGGCTTTATTTTAATTTTTGATTTTTCTAAAAACGATGCGAATTTTTTCGGAATCATAAGATAATTTATTAATTAAGAATAATGAATAAAAATCAAGGAGTGAGCCTGTGCCGATCGCGCGGAAATAATGACGCTTCGCGGACATTGGTAAGGCCGAGCATTTTCATTGTGATGCGCTCCAGACCAATGGACCATCCGCCGTGGGGCGGCATTCCGTATTTAAAGATTGAAATATAATCTTTGAAACTTTCCGGATCATAGCCCATTCGCTTGAACTTTTCCACTTGCACTTCATAGTTATGGTTGCGCTGGCCGCCGCTTGAGATTTCAATGCCGCGGAAAAGCAAATCAAAGCTCAATGATTTTCCGGCATTTGTCGGATCATCCATTATATAAAAAGGTTTTTTCTTGGATGGAAAATGCGTGACAAAAACATAATCCCCTTTTCCTTGTTTTTGCATATACTCGCAAATCATTTTCTCGTGTTCCGGATCAAGATCGGGCAGGCCATGGCATTCTTTTTTATATTCCCTTTCAATAATTTCCTGGACTTCTTCAAGCGTCAAGCGGGGAATTTTTATTATTTCAGGAATACTGGCGCCGTGCAATTCAAATTCTTTTGAACAGTTTTGTCTTAAATTTTGCGATAGATTTTTTAAAAAATCTTCCTGCATATTCATCACCTCATTTTGGCTTTTAATAAAGCCCATCTCAATATCCATCTGCACCACCTCATTCAAATGCCTTGAAGTATTATGTTCTTCAGCGCGGTACACATGGCCGATTTCAAAAACGCGCTCAAAAACTCCCACCATTATTTGTTTGTATAATTGCGGACTTTGGCCCAAAAAGGCTTTTTGCTCAAAATAGTCAACCCTGAAAAGTCCGGCTCCGCCCTCGGCTCCGGCCGACACTAATTTTGGCGTAAAAATTTGGGTAAATCCTTCGCTTTTAAAAAAATCGGAAAAACTTTTGGCGATTTCCGCCTGCACTTTGAATATCGCCTGTTCTTTGGGATGCCGCAAAGCGATGGGCCGGTATTCCAAAACAGTTTCAATATTGGCCGGTAAATCTTTTTTATTTATTTCCAAAGGAATTTCATCCGACACTTTTGAAATAATTTCAATGTCCGCCGCTTTTATTTCAACACCCCCGGGCGCGCGATCTTCTTTCACGACTTTACCTCTGACGCTGATGACTGATTCAACGCCAATCCCTTTTATCTTTTCGGCCACTTCCCCTTCAATCGCCGCTTGCGCGACTCCGGTCCGGTCACGGATCATTAAAAAATTCATTCCGCCCAATTTGCGGATTTTGTGCGCCCAGCCGCGGACGCGGATTTCGCTTCCAATGTGTTTATTAAGATCGTTGGTTAAAATAAAAGGCATAATATATTCAACATTACCAAAAATCCCCGAATAACACAACTATTTCTTGCCGTTTTCATAGTTAAACACGAACATCCGCCATCGGAAAAGCAGCTTGGTAATTTCCACAGCGACTATCGCGGCGGCGCTGATACCGATAAGAATCGCCCAATCGGTGGCATTGAGTACCACCGTTCCGAAAAATCTTTGCAAAAACGGAACATAAATCGGCAAAATCAGAAGGAAAAATCCGATGATTACGGACAGGACAAGATAAGGATTGCGGAAAATTTGCGGGGACAAAATTGAATGCCGCAACGAACGAACGCTCAAAACGAGAAACAAAGTGATGATGCCGACCAGCGCGAAAATCATTGTCTGGGATTTTGCCAAATCGCTTGTTTTATCAAAAATGTAATTGAATAAAATCAATCCGGCCAGCGCAATAATCAAGCTAATAAAACCTATTAAAAATTTTCTTTTGCGGTCAAGAATCGGCCGGCTGGTTTCGCGCGGCTTTTCTTTCATCAATTCATCGGCCTCGGCGTATTCGGCGGTAAGGGCAATGGCCGGCAAACTGTCCGTCACTAAATTAATCCAAAGAATTTGTACGGCGGTCATAGGCAAGGGCAGTCCGTAAAGCAAAGCCGCGGCGATTATGCCGGCTTGGGCAAAACAATCGGACAAAAGGTACAAAGTAATCTTCCTGATATTATCAAAAATCACTCTGCCTTGCTCCACGGCCCGGACAATGGTGGAAAAATTATTGTCCAAAAGCACCAGATCCGCGCTATCTTTGGCCGCGTCCGTGCCCGAGCCCAATGCCACGCCAATATCGGCTTTCATCAGAGCCGGCGCGTCATTGACGCCGTCGCCGGTCATTGCCACCACTTCTCCATTGGCTTTCAGCGCATTGACGATGCGCAATTTATCCATTGGCAGAGTGCGGGCGAAAACTGCGGCTGAATTGACGCGTTTGCGCAATTCATCATCGGACATTTCCGGCAATTCGCTTCCTTGGATGATTTCTTTATCAGAAATATTCAATCCCACTTCGCCCGCTATGGCTTTGGCGGTAAGACGATGATCGCCCGTGATCATTATCACCCTGATGCCGGCCGCTTGGCACAATTGCATCGCGTCTTTGACTTGGCTGCGCACCGGATCGCGAAAAGCCAAAAATCCGATAAATGTCAAATTATGCATCAAACCGGTTTCTCGGCCTTCAAATTGATTCTCGCCGGAAGAAAGATCTTTAACCGCCACAGCCGTCATACGCAATCCGCTCGCAATCAGCGTCTCAAAATCTTTTTCAAACTTTTTTATTTCCGCGCCGCTTAGCGAAGAATCTTTCATATCGCGCCGAACCGATGAACATAATGAAAGAATTATTTCCGGCGCGCCCATGCAGAAAAGGGTGTTTTCAGAAGTGTTTGTCCGGCTGATAATCGCGGTATATTTGGAGCGGGAATTAAAAGGAAGAATATCCACCCGGGGAAATTCTTTTTCAATATTATTCTTGTTTATCCCCAAGGCTTCTCCGGCCAAAACAGTCGCTTTTTCCGTGGGATTGCCGAATGCTTTCCAAATTTTGCGCCCGCCTTCGCTTATTTCTTCAATTGTTGCGTCTGATAAAAGCACCGAGGCGCGTAAAATTTCAAAAACCTGTTCGTCCCGCTTAAGCCGATTATCCTTTTCTTTCAAATCTTTAAAATGATGATGCGCCGATCCATTGGCGTCCGGCACAATGACGCGTACCAATCTCATTTCTCCTTCGGTAATCGTACCGGTCTTATCAACGCAAATCACGGTGGTGCTGCCCAAAGTCTCGGCAGCCAAAAGATTTCTCACCAAGCCGTGGTAATGAAGAAGCCTCTGCATCCCAATAGCCAATACGGCGGTCACGGCTATGACGAGCCCCTCGGGAATGGCCGCTACGGCCAGCGCCACCGCGACTTGAAACATATCAAAAATTTCCCGCCCGGTAATCACGCCAAAGGCAAAAATCAAAAGAGCCAAAACCAGCACCAAAATACCCATACCCTTGGAAAAACGGGCCAAGACTTTTTGCAAAGGCGTGGGTTCGTCCGTGTGGCCGGAGATTTGTTTGGCGATTTTACCTATTTCAGTTTCAAGCCCGATGGCCGTGACTATAAATTCTCCGTTGCCGCGCGAGACAACAGCGCTTTTATAAGCCATATTGGTCCTGTCCGGCACTATTTTCCCGCGCTCCACCGGCTCAATTGATTTAGCCGCCGGCATTGATTCGCCCGTGAGCGAAGATTCGTTTATTTCCAAATCATCGGCCCGAATGATCCGGCCGTCCGCCGGAATGCGATCCCCGAGCCTTAATGCCACTATATCGCCGACGGTCAATTCTTTCGCGTCAATTTCTTTATAAACGCCGCCCCGCCGCACGCGGCAAGTTGATTTCAAAACAGACCGCAAAGCATAAAGCGCGTTTTCCGCTTTATATTCCTGAACAAATCCTACGATAATATTCAAAATCGCCGCCACCATGATTACTGCCGCTTCTACAAAATCTTTCAAGAAAAAAGAAATTACGGCCGCGCCCAGCAATATGTACATTAAAACATTATTGAATTGGGAAACAAAAATAACCAAAAGAGATTTACGCTCTTTTTCCGGAATGATATTTAATCCGTATTCCTTGCGCCGCGTTTCAATGTCCCGGTCAAACAGACCTTCTTTGCGCGATTTCAAAACGCGCAAAACTTCGCCAAAAGGGAGAGAGTGCCATTGTTGGTTCATAAATGCATATAAAACATAAATCTTAAAACATGAAACACTTGTGTTTATTTACAATGCTTCATAATTCATGTTTCATGTTTCACTGCATTCATTATACCAAAAAGTGAGCGATCCTCCTACTGCGTCCGCCGAAGCTTTACGCGTAGGCGGACAGAATCGCCCACTATTTGCCCGCCTAAGCTTTACGCGTAGGCGGGTTGCCCTTTGTATAAATTTTTAAATTGTCTTTATGCTATTGTCTCCGCCGGTTATTGGTCCGGCCGGCGGCAAATCTTCCGGTTCGCGCGATTGATAATAAACGGCGCTAATAATGACGCCACTAAGAATCAGCGCCCATGGCCAGCGCAAAAATACTCCGGGACAACGATACAGAAAATATATGCCAAGCATCACGCCAGTTAAAAGTATCGGGATCGCCCACCAATTGCGCACCATGCCGTTCTCTTTGTCCAAGCGCCGCAAATTCATATAGTAAATAATCAAGAATACGGCATAAAATGCGGCCAACAAATACCAGACCCACCACGGAAAAGTACTGCAAGATTGTTCTTCTTCTCCGGCCACTGTGCCATTTGCCTCTTCATCTTCTTCGGCCGGTTTTGTTTCTTCGGACGAGACAACCGGCTCTTCTTCCGTCAAATCGCTTTCGGCCGGTTCACCGGATTGGTCAGATACCGGCTCATCTCCGCCTGTTCCGCCTGTTGCCGCAACTGCGGCGGTTTTCTTTTTCACAGGAGCGACCGCTTTCACTTCTTTCACAATAATTCCGACTGAAGCGCTTAATTTTCCGACTTTGGCGGTGACTCGTCCAATTCCGCCGTGCGTGGCCAAAAATTTACCGTTTTTGTCAATCTTGCCGATCGCCACAATTTCTCCGGTAGTGCTCCATTCCGGATCCAAAATGGTTACTTCGTTATTATCCGCGTCAAATCCCTTTACCGTGAAAACTTGCGATTTATTTTCCTGAATCTTAAACGGTTTGGCATAAGGAGATATTTCCAAACGATTAAGCTCGCCCATCACCACTTTAATGCCTATTTTATCGGCTAATACTTGATAAGCCGCTTGAATTTCCCACTCGCCGGCCCGACAAGGCAGATAAACTGATTGGCTGATGGTACCGCAAGGATCATTGGCGGTAAACACCGTATCAGCCGTCGCGTCCCACGAATTGCCTAAAGAATCAGTGGCGGTGGCGAAAAGCGCCAATTGCCCATCAGCCGCAATCGTTAACCCGTCCGGCCCGACATCAAACAGCACGGCCGCTCCGTGGGACAAAATCATGGCTTTGGTCGTATCGGCGGCAGTCGCGCCTTTATCATCAGTGACGCGCAAAACAGGATTATATGAATCGGCCTTTGTATAAATATGCGAAATAGAGCCGTTCGCGACAGTGGGGCTGGCCAAAATCGCCAGATCAAAAATTCCGTCTCCTTCAAAATCCCATTCATATTTCACGATTGATCCGTCCGTGTCAGTCCCTGTCCCCACCAGGCTCACTTCGGCTTTGCCATCCTTCAAAACAGCTTCATACGGGCCGTGCGCATTGGCCACTGGCTTGGCGTTTACCGCTTGTATAACCGGCAACGCGGTTATTGATAATCCGCTATCGGAAAAATCTCCTCCGAATCCGCTCCCGCTGTGTGTCACAATCGCGGTATTTTTAATCGTACCGATTGCCGCGTCCGGTTTGACAGTCACATCCACGAAAACATCAAAGAATGAATCAGCCGGCAGATCGCCCGTCACTCCGACCGGATTGGCAGTTGAGGTGATATTGCACGACGCGCCGCCGCTTACCGAACATCCGACTCCGTCAATTTTCAAACCGGCCGGAACAGTATCCGAAACCGCTACGCCCGATGCGGCGCCCGTACCGGTATTAGCCACATGAATTTTGTATTTAAACGAATCGCCCGGCGCCACATTCGCATCATTGGATGTTTTTTCAACTGAAATGGCCGGCGCCGATGTTACCGTCACATTGAAAGACCCTGTCGCTATGTTTCCCGCCGTATCGGCCGCTGAACATGAAATAGCGGTAATTCCAATCGGAAAAGTACTGCCGGAAACTATGGGTCCGCAAACCGGCATTATCGGGCCGTCTACCGCGTCAATGGCAGTCGCCGCATAAGCGACAGGCGCGCCGGTAGCGCTTGTTGCCGCAACAACCATATCAGACGGCATAGTGAGCACCGGAGCGACATCGTCAATTATGGTCGGTACGGCGCATGAGCCTTCTGGAAAAACCGGATCAGTATTATCATAAGAATTGTCTTTATTCCTGTCTGAACCAGCCGCAACATCGGAATAATCCCCGCTTTCGCCGATTTTTTCTTTTTCCACATCATAAATCGCCACGCAAACTTTTTCCGGAGCCGCAGTTACGCTATGAACATCTTCAAAAACTCCGGCCGTAGCGCAATCTCCGGGCAAAATATGAACCAATTCATCCAAAGAGGCTGTCTCCGGCGTCTCGGAATTGATAAACACGGCATAACCGACGACATTATCAACACAACCGGGCCAACCATCGGATCTGATATGCGATCCGGACACATTCAGCAAATTTGTGTTCGGATTATAGGTGGCGCTAACAGTCGTCGGCGCGCCGCTGGCCGCCATTGCCACTTGCAATGGGATTATGGACCAGAGCGAGCTGATATTGAAAACCACGGATAATGAAATAATAAAACGAACGAATTTTGAAAACCTATTCCTCCTTAAGGCTTTCCCTCTGAATATTAACATAAATATGGGTTAATAATATTTTTATAAATAAAAAGACCGACAGCAAGCTACAGGTGCATAAAATATCATCAATTATTTAAAGAAACCCGATATACCACAACAAACCTTTTTGAAAATTCGCTGGAATTAGCGAAAAGGCTTTGTTATTACGATATATTTGCAATACCTCGCTTTAATCCCGCATCTGTCCAGCGAGTCTTGCTTGCATGGTTTTTTTGATGATTTCAATCCACTTACCGGCAATGCTTTCGGCAGATTGATTTGTAACTTTTTGTCGATCTTTTTTAATGGCAAGCAATGTCGAGCCATTTTAATTTTCGCCTCCTGAATGATGAAAGAACAAACCTGCCTGTCGGTAGACAGGTCGTAAACAAAAAAAGAGGATACCCCCTCCTCCCCAAAATTTTATTAAATTACCCTAAAGAACGGAAGATTTTAAATCAATAAAATCATTTGATGATCTAAGTATATACTTAATAATAAAGCCGTCAAGTGCTAAATTTTGGCTAACATTAAACAAAAAAACGACTGTATTTTGGCCGTTTCTTGTTGCTTTAATTTTTTCAAGTTATCCACAGGCTATTTTCTCGTTGCTTTTATAAACCAAGTCGCAAATCCGAATTTAGCCATAATCAATAAAAACAAAAGTATGTACAAGCCGATAAATAGGCCAGAATTTAATCCAATCATTGTTCCGATCATATGCACGCCGGCGGTTAGGAAAAATACGGACAAATATCCGGCCGAAGTCACCAAAAGCTGTTTAAAAACATATCGGACTTCCTCCTGTCTTTTGGTCGGCAATTCTTCCATTAAAAGGCTGTACGGGACATTGGAATACTGCGGATAGCGGTATAAAAACGCCAATAAAGCCACGGCCAATAAAGAAATAAACGGCAAAATAAAAACCTCGGCGGCCGATTGGGGCAATCCTCTGGAAGCAAGATGAATATTCCATTTAAGCGCCATCATAAAATGCAAAAGCAAAATAATGCCGTTTACAATCCAAAAAGCTTTGGCAATCTCTTCAAAATGCGGTTCTTTATATTGCTCTTTTTTCTTTCTTTGGCAATAAAAGTGAAACAAACAAAGATTGTGCGATTTATTTTTGAATAATTTGGCGAGAATTTTCATAATTTAACTGTCTTTAATTAGCGTAATTATTTCGTTATTTCTTATCTTTGTCAATTGGCAAATTTTCTTGCGGATCATCTTTAATGTATTTTTCAATACCCAATTTCCTGCCCAGCTTGGCAACCGCATCTTTAACCTTTTGGCTTTCTTTTCTTTCTTCCCAACGATTAAGAATCGAGATCTCTCTGCCGGGTAAGGGATTCATTTCACGCGCCAGTTGTTTTGCCTCTTCAGACGGTTCTTCCCATTCACTTCCGGTTATTTTCTCTTTTTCTTTTAACACCGGTTCGCTCTGCGGTTTGAAAAGGTCTAATTGATTTGGGTCTATTTCTTTTCTGCGCATAATGATTAAATTATAATATAATTAACCGTTTGCGACAAAAATCCAATTACTTGTCCGGGGAAAATTCCAAGTAAAAAAATAGGAATTAACGGCATGGAAACGATGATGTATGTTAAAATCGGAACTTCCAGCGGTTTTGCCTGCGTCTTGCCCGCAAACATAGATCGGACGATTTTGAAATAAAAGAAAATGGAAATGATGCTGGCCAGCACGGCGAAAACCGCCAACATTACAAGTCCCATACTGATTGCCGCGGAAAGCAATACGAATTTACTCACAAAACCGGCCAAAAGCGGTACGCCGCCCAAGGAAGCCAAAAATATAGTCAGCGCGACTGCCAAAAATGGACTCCTCTTGCCCAAACCGTCCAAAGCGTGAATTTCAAATATTCCTTTTGCCTCAAGAAATGCCATAATGGCAAAAATACCTATAATCGCCAGCGCGTGCGTCAAAATATGGAAAAGCAATCCGGTGAGGCCAAGCGCCGAGGGTACTGCCAAACCCATCATCATAAATCCGGACTGGCCGATTATTGAATAAGCCAAAAATCTGCGAAAATTGCTCTGCCAGATTGCGCCCAAATGCCCGAAAAGCAATGTCCCGACCGCCAAAAGCGTAAAAAGGCCGGCCCAAAAAGATACGAGACCGCCCAGACCCAAAACAAGCAAAAGCGCCACTGCTCCGAAAGCGGCTTTTTTGGAAGCGCCGGCCAGAAGCGCGGTAATGCCGATTGGCGCCGCCTCATATACATCCGGCAGCCAAAAATTAAAAGGAAAAATTCCCATTTTAAATCCCAGTCCGGCTAAAATAAAAACTATGCCGGCAAGCATAGGCAAAGCGTCTGACGGCGCAAAATTAGCGCTGATTTCGGCAAATTGCGTGGCGCCGGTCAAAGCAAAAATTATTCCCAATCCCAGAATCAAAAGCGCTGAAGCAAAAACATTTAGCACAAAGAACTTTATCCCGCCTTCTAATCTATTTTCCTCTCCGCCAAAGGCGGATCCGCCTCGGGCGGATTTGCCAAAAGCCACGAGAGAATAAAGAGAGAGTGCTATCAATTCAATGGACAAAAAAAGCGCCAAAATATCCCGCGATTTGGTCAAAAGCATCATTCCGGCCGTTCCGATAAGCATTAGGGAGAAAAAAATATTCCGATCTTTTGAAATTGAAAAAGAAAAAATTACTGAAGCCATCGCCACTGCCAAATAAATCAAATCAAAATACCAGGAAAAATTATTAAAAACAAAAAAGTCTCCAAGCGAGGCCTCCTGTCCGGCCGTTCCCAACCGCCACAAAAACGCCAATCCCAAAGCAGCTAAAGCCGCCGCCGGAATCCAATTATCTTTTTTTAAAATATTTTTTGAAAATACCAAAACAATCGCCGCAAAAACAAGAATAAATTCGGGAACAAAAATCATACCATTATTCATTCTTCATAATTCTACAATCTTGAAATAAACGCCAGCGTAGTCGGATTAAGCATTGATAAAAGCAAAAACGGAAATATTCCGAAAACAAAAAGCAAGATGACGAGAATGGCGTAAGGATAAGTTTCCGCGCCTACCAAGTCTTTGATTTTCGGAACAATTGGAGGTATGGGCCCGAAAAACGCGCGCTGAAGAGTGAGCAAAAAATACGCCGCTGTAATGACGACCCCCAAAAGCCCTAAAAATGTCCACGCGCCAAACGCCTGAAATGATCCGACAAATACATTGAATTCGGCCACAAATCCTGCCAAGCCCGGCAAACCCATTGCGCCCAAAGAAGCAATCACGAAAATCCAGGAAAGTTTTGGAACAATCTGCGCCAAACCGCCCATTGTGCCGATTTCGTAAGTGTGAAGCCGATCATAAATCGCTCCGGCCAAGGCGAAAAGCAGAGCGGCTGCCAAACCGTGGCTGAACATTTCAAAATTCGCGCCGTTTATTCCGGCCGGTGTTAGCGTGGCTATTCCCAAAAGCACAATTCCCATATGATTGACTGATGAATACGCAATCATTCTCTTTAAATTGGTTTGCGCGAGCGATACAAACGCGCCATAAACAATGGTGATAAATCCCAAAACTGCCATAAAAATCGCCAAATCTTTGGCCGCATCCGGAAAAGCCGTCATTGGGATGCGCAAAAGACCGTAAGCGCCCATTTTTAACATAACTCCGGCCAAGACAATGCTTCCGGCTGTGGGCGCTTCCACATGGGCATCGGGCAGCCATGTATGAAAAGGCACGATCGGCATTTTTATCATAAAAGCAAAAAGCATTCCAAAAAATGCCAGATATTGAAATCCAAGAGGATATGATGCTTCGGCCAAGGCGCGAATATCAAAGGTATGGAGACCGGATTGAAAATACATTGCGATAATTACCAAAAGCATTACTAAACTCCCGATATGCGTGTAAATCAAAAATTTCATTGAAGCATATTTGCGATTTTCATGTCCCCAGATCAATATGAGAAAGAACATAAAAATCAGCACGATTTCCCAAAAAATGTAAAAAAGGAACAAATCCAGCGACATAAATACGCCCAGTACGGAAAATTCCAGCAATAAAAATATCGGGTAATAATACTCCTGTTTGTCTTTGATGCTGTAGCGCGAAACCAAAATTCCGATAAAAAACAAGAGTGCCGTGAGAATCACCATCGGATAGCTCCACCCGTCAATGCCCAAGATAACGCTTATGTTCATTTGCGGGATCCAGCTATATTGCTCCAGCATCTGAAATCCTCCGGCTCCAAAATCAAATCGCAGCAAACCGCCTAAAGCCATGATTAAAATCACAAACGACCCCAAAAGCGCGATATCGGCCGCAAATTTTTTCTTTCCGAGGAAAGCGAATAAAACAAAAAGCAAGGTGAATAATAAAATCATGCTTAGAAGTGGAAACATAATATAAATTAATTTCTAATTCCTAATTGACCTAATTTCTAATAAAATCCCAATGTCAAAATCCAAATATCAATTCAATGGCTCAATGACAAATCGCTAACCCGCATATAAACTATTTCACAGCCAAGAATAATAGTTCAACCACAACCAATAAAAACAAAATCCCCCCGACTACAAATGCTAAATATCTGTCCAAAACGCCGTTAACTAAAATCCTTGTTCGCCAGCCCAAGGCGAGGATGCCGTCCGCGAAAATTTTTATCATCCGGTCAATAATCCTTTGATCAAAAACGCCGTGAATATTTCCGATCGCGATACCGGCCGATCCGACTTTGTTTACAACCTTATCAATACCCATTATATCAAATTTTCTCACACTTTGCGAAATATTGATACCGAAATGCGCTATGCCGTCAATCATTACATCCAAAACCTGCCGGTCTATTTTGTACAAAAATCTACCGATGGCAATAGCGCTATTCCCCACTCCGGCGTACGCCGACTCAATTCCTATGCTCGTATTTAAAAATTTCGGTTGATAGTCCGGACCAAGCCACGGCAATGCCTTTAACCAGCCGTTGCTTTCGCGATAATAAATAAAATAACAAATCAATGCGGCGGCTCCCGCAATGGCTGCTGATAATGACATTAAGCCGATATCAAAATGAATTTCATGGCCGTCTAGCCAAATATTGAAAATCGGTAAAAATATTCCGGCGGAAAGTACCAAGACAGAAAGCGCGATCGGAGAAAACAGCATATTGAAAGGCAATTCAAACGCCTGATGATGCTCTAATGGCTTGTGTTCGCGGTGCGAAATTTGTTCGTCGTCAATAATCTGTGTCATTGCGAGCCCCAAGCGTGAAGCGAGGGGCGCGGCAATCCCAATAGATTGCTTTGTCGTCCCTTGCGGAACTCCTCGCAATGACATTAAAGGTCGTACAATCAACGCTCGTACCGGCCTCGCCAAAAGAAAAAACCAACGGAAGCTGTACATAGCGCTAAGAAATACGGCCACAAGCATTATGGCAAAAAATATTTGCGAATTTTCCCTGACAGTTTCCAAAATCAAATCCTTGCTCCAAAAACCATTGGTCGGCGGGACTCCGGCCAATCCCAAAATTCCGATGAGCGAAGTGAATAAAACAATTCGCGCTTTACGGAAATTCACCGGATCATACGAATACAGATCTCTTTTTTCTTCATTAAGATGCATGGCATTGCCCGCGTCCAAAAATAAAAGCGCTTTGAAAAATGCGTGCATCACGAGCTGGAAAAACGCGGCCAATACACTCCCCAATCCAAAAGCCGCAGTCATAAATCCCAGCTGTCCGACCGTGGACCAAGCCAATATTTTTTTAATGTCGCGTTCAAAAATTGCCAAAATTGACGAAATAAAAACCGTGATAAGGCCGATCGCAAAAATAAACGGCAAAATTCCCGATGCTAAAAATAAAGGAAATAATTTCAGGCCAATGAAAATTCCGGCTTTAACCATTGTGGCCGAATGCAAAAGCGCGGACACGGGTGTGGGTCCCTCCATTGCCCAGCCCAGCCACGCAAAAAGAGGAAATTGCGCGGACTTGGCCATGATGCCTCCAAAGACCAAAAGCATTGCCAAAGCCGGAACACCCATATTCGCGGAACTTTCAATCATTGTTTGAAAATCAAAAGTATTAAAACGGCCAAACAGCATTAGCAGTCCCGAGAACAGTAAAGCGTCTCCCAAAGAGATAATCGTAAAGGCTTTGCGCGCGGCAATGGCCGCTTCTTTTTTCTGATGCCAAAATCCGATCAAAAGATAAGAGCTCGCGCCCACCAATCCCCAAAAAATCATCAGCGTCGGGACATTGCCGGCCAAAACGATTCCGGTCATTGATCCGGCAAAAAGGCACATCTCGGCCCAAAAACGGCTTTGATTCGCATCATGCCGCATATATCCGCGCGAATAAATCAGAACAAGCGTTGTTATGAAAGCCACAAGCGTTATCATTATCACGGTAAGCCGATCAATCATCATTGAAAATTCTATTGCCAAATTTCCTGTCCGAAACCATTCAAATGAAATCACTTCTGTTTCTTGAAACGCGATCAAATGAATGCAAGAAAGCAAAAAAGCAAATCCGGCTACACTCAATGCCAAAGTAGCGCCATTGTGCTTTAATTTTTTGCCAAACAGAATAATAGCGCCAAAAGCGAGGAGAAAGGTGAGAGGGATTAGGAATAATGTTTCCATAAACTTAAAAATCAAAACGCAAAACTCAAAATTACAACTCAAAACTCAAAAGTTTTGAACTTTTCGTTATAGTTTTGAACTTTAACATTTGAGCTCTGAGCTTCATAAATTCACCACTTCAATTTATTCAGCGTATTAATGTCCATTGTTTTTATTTTTCTATACAATAAAATAAACAAAGCAAGGACGATTGAGATTTCCGCGACAGAGATGAGCCAGACAAACATCACGAATACGCTGGACTTTGCGCCATCGCCGGTAAGAGACAGGATAAATAAATTGATACTCGCCAACATTACCTCAACAGACATAAAAATCTTAAGCAATGTCCGGGATCGCAATACGCCCCAAAGGCCGATGGTGAAGAGAATAAGGGATAAGAGCAAATACTGATTCATACTTCTTCTTTTTTTAAAAAATAAACCGCCGACACTAGGGAAGTAAAAATAATCAACCCGCCCAGCGCTACCAAAATTCCGTATTCGTTAAAAAACACTCTGGCGATTTCTTTTGCGTCATAATTTCCGATAATCGGCAAAAACGCGGTTAACGCGAATGGCAAAATCAGAAAAATAAAAAACCCCCCGATCATCATGGCGTATCCGGGCTGCACTACATACTTTCCCAATCTGCCTATTTTTCGTCTTTCCTTGCCCATGTCCTCAAATCCGGCCGCGCCGATGGCCAAAAGCATCAGCACCACAATCCCGCCGACAAAAATCAAAATCTGCCCGATTGCCAAAATTTGCGCTCCCAGCTGGGCAAACAAAATCGCGATGGCAACAAAAAATACGGTTAAAGCGATCACGCTATGCACGATATTCCGCGCCCACAGCATCCACAGCACCGAGCCGATGGCGATGATTGATGTGAACCAGAAAAGAAACACGGCCATAAATTTTAACATTCATTCTTTAAACAATCGTAATCTTAAAAATTTTTGAATTAAAAATAATGAATCAAGAATTATGGATTGATTGATTTTTCGCAAGATTCATATTCCCCTGATTCCTGATTCCTGATTCTTCGCAACGATCGCCGCCCGTTTGTCCGTCACTTTGACCTTTGCCAAATCATCAATCGTATTCAATTTTTGTGGCGAGTAGCGCAGACCATTTCTGGATTCTTCCGACATTTTAAATTCCTTGGTTCCCAAAATCGCGTCCGCCGGGCAGACATCCACGCACAAATTGCAAAACATACAAGCGGAATAATCCACGGACGGCCGATGCTGATTTCTCGGCAGATCATTCCCCTTCTCGTCCTTTTCCACCATTTTAATGCACTTTTCCGGACATACCTCGGAGCACATATGACAGCCGATGCATTTATCCAAACGCAAAAATTGCCTGCCCCGAAATTTTTCCGCCACTTGCAGCCGCTCTTCCGGATACTGAATCGTCGCCGGCTTTCGAAACATGTTTTTAATGACCAGCCAAAGACCCTTGAACATAATAAAAATTCAAAACGCAAAACTCAAAATTATAATTCAAAATTCAAAACTTTTAAAATTTAAGTTGTGGTTTTAAGCTTTGACATTTGAGTTTTAACTTATCTAAGGCTATTAATGGTCACCGCCGTTACCATAAAATTAATCAGCGCGAGGGGAATGAGTACGCCCCAGGAATAATCCAATAATTGGTCGACACGCAAGCGAAGATATGTGGCGCGGGCGAGCATTGTAAAAATTGCCACCAATAATACCTTTACCCAAAATCCAAGAATGCCAAAAATACCCATCCACCCTCCAAAAAACAGAGTCACCATCATTATAGCGCCAATCAGCATCAGAGTGTATTCCGCCAGTAAAAACAGGGCAAATTGCACGCCGCCGTATTCCGTGCGCCAGCCAGCGATCAATTCTGATTCGGCTTCCGGAATATCCACCGGCTGTCTTTCAATTATAGCTAAAATGCCGACCGTAAAAAGAAAAAATCCCAGCGGCTGAAAAAACACAAACCATCTCCCCTTTTGCGCCATCGCTATATCCGCAAAATCCAGCGAACCGGCTATGGCCACCACTCCCAGTACGGAGAGCAAGACCACCGCTTCATAAGCCATTGTCTGGGCTGCGGCGCGTAGTCCCCCGAGCATTGAATATTTGCTATTGGAAGACCAGCCGGCCAAAGTGATCCACATAGGAAGCATTGAAACCAGCGCCATCACGAATACCAGCGCCAATGGCGATCGGAAAACAAACCATCCGCCATAAGGCAAAGCAATCGTAGCCGTAAATGCGATTGCCACCATCACGACTGGCACGGACAAAAAAATCCATTTATTAGCCCCCTTAGGCACCACTACTTCCTTTTGCAGGAATTTAATCATATCGGCAAAAGTCTGCAGTAGTCCGAATTTTCCGGTCTGGGTCGGTCCATAACGCGAATGCATCCGGGCAATCAATTTTCTCTCCATCCAGCCGACAAATATGGCAAACAAAGTCAAAAGCATCACCACGCCCGCCGCCTGCAATCCAATAATGAAAATATTTTTCAAAAATTCAAACATAAATTTCTACCGATTCACTTCTCTGAAAACCAAATCTAAGCTTCCTCTATTTAATAATTTGTTTTTTAAATTTTTCCGCTTCGTGAATAAAAAAATCCCGCCACTCTTTATCGGAAATTTTTACAAGCATGCGGGGAAAGTCCGTCGCTTCGCTTGCTTGAAACAATCTTGATCCAAGCTGAATCGGATCAATGTGCCAATCAAATTTTACTTTCGCTTCTTTGACCAGATCATTAAAATCGTATCCCATTTTTCGAATAATAAAGTAAATATCAATAAAATCTCGAGCTCGCGATTTCATGGCAATCGTATGAACTTTGTTAACCGCAATATCCAATATGCTGTCAACCGTCAATCCTTTGTATTTTGATCCTTTCTCAATTCTTGGAAAAGGATAATAATTAAAATCAACCTTGAGAATGTTCGTGCGCGAAAAATACAATTGAAATGTGTGCAGTCCGTAATACTGCCGATAATCAATCTGCTTAATTTTTAATTTCTTCCGGACTGCGCCGATAAATGTTCTGATCGATAAAATATCAATTTCCTCTTCTGAAAAAAGATCAATGTCTTCGGAAAGCCGATGAAATAAATAAAAAGCGGCTAAGGGCGTGCCGCCGGTAAAGTAAAAATTCTTGACAAAATACGGCTCCTTGCAGATCAATTCTAAAAACGCTTCTTGCTCTTTGGTAAGAATGTTGATTTTTTTGGCCATAATAAAAAGCGCAGATATTTTTTCGTGGGATCGTCCATTGAAATTTTTTTCCAATATTTTTTAACCAAACGAACATTGAGCTTGTCGCTGCCCAAGCCATAATTGATCATCTGCTCAATTCTCCAAATTGAATACCCGAGAGGATCTTCTTTTTTAAATTTTTTTTCATCCGTTGACCAATTATACATACATAAAGTATACCATAAAATGACAAAATTTTCTACCGATCCACTTCGCCGAAAACGAGATCCAGACTGCCGACGAGCGCGGGAAGATCGGCGATTTTGACGCCGCGGCAAATTTCCGGAAGGATTTGGAGATTATTGAATGAAGCCGAGCGCAATTTGGCGCGATAGGCATTTTTGCCTCCGTCCGTGACAAGATATATGCTCCCCTCTCCTTTGGGATTTTCATAGCGCGTAAAAACTTCTTTTGGGGGAATTTTCAACATCCAGTATTTGACCATTCTCTGCTGGGAAGTCCCCGGATAAATATTGAAAGGCCCGTCCGGAATTTGAGAGACAGCCTGCTTGATTATTTTTATTGATTCGTGAATTTCCCGCACGCGCACTTTATACCGCGCGAAACAATCGCCGCCGTTTTCCACAATCGCGTCAAATTTTATTTCCGGGTAAACCAAATACGGATCAATTTTCCGCACATCGTAATTGACGCCGCTCCCGCGCAGCACCGGACCGCATAATTGAAAATCCATTGCAAGTTGCTTTGAAATAATGCCGATGCCTTTTGTTCGTTCGGAAAAAATCCGATTGTCTTCGCAAAGCCCTTCCGCTTCCGGAATTTTTCTGACAAGCTCATCAATCGCTTTTGACAGCTTTTGCAAAAAATTCGGCGGCAAATCCGTATCCACTCCGCCAAAACGGAAATAATTGCAAAGAAGCCTCCCGCCCGTCAATTCTTCCAGCAAATTCATAAACGGCTCCCGCTCCCGAAACGCCCATAAAAAAATCGTAAATTGCCCCAAGTCCGAACCAAACGCGCCCAAAAACAAAAGATGGCTGATGATTCTCTGCGTCTCAAGAGCGATTACGCGGATGTATTGCGCTCTTTTGGGCGGCTCAACGCTCATTGCCTTTTCTACCGCCGCCACCCAAAGACCTTCCCAGGCGATCGTCCCCACATAATCAATTTTATTTGAAATGGGAATAAATTGAAAAAATTGGCGGTCTTCGGCCCGCTTTTCAAAAGCCCGATGAAGAAAACCCGGATCAACTTCAACTTTCTCCACAATATCGCCGTCAAACGAGACGAGCATATGGAGCAATCCGGCGCCGGAAGGATGCTGGGGTCCGAAATGTAGGACTGTGCGGGACATAAAGACAAAAACTTAGAGCTCAAAGCTAAAAATTCAAATCTACAACTCAAAATTCAAAACTTTTGCGTTTTGCGTTGTAGTTTTGCGCTTTGAGATTTGACTTTTGCGTTAGGAGATTATTTTTGATCATATATCTTCTTCCGCTCAATAAGGTTGGTCGGCGCTTCGCCGGAATCGTCTCCAAATAAAAGCGGCACCGTATCTTCGCCATGCCAGTCTTTGCGCAAAGGAAAGCCTGGAAAATCAGCCGGCAAAAAAATTCTTGTCAAATCCGGATGGCCTTCAAATTTTATTCCAAGCAGATCATAGGTCTCCCGTTCGTGCCAATTGGCTCCCGGGATCAATTTGGCAATTGACGGCAATGCCGGATTGCTTCTTGGGATTCTTACTTTCAAAGCAATAATTTCACCGCCGCCTTCATATTTTCCAAAATGATAAATCCCTTCCATCCTGTCTTGGTAATCCGCCCCGCCCAAAGAAATCAATCGCGTAAAATCATTTTCCATCAAAAATCCTACCGCCACCAATAATTTTAAATCGCCAATCTCAACAAAAAGCAATTTATCGTTTTGCTCTAAAATCTTCGTCTCTAAAAATCGTTTTGTAAAAAAATCAAAATTACTCATAACTAATCAACATTATTATACCACAAAAACATTAAATCACCTCAAAAGCCGTTTGGGCGATTCTTTCTTTTTTTGATAATAAAGAATGGTTGAGCCCAATAAAAACACCAGACCGATTGACAATATAATCGCCGAAGTTGTTTTGAGAGGCGAAAACAATATATCAACGAGATCTCGCAAAACTTCAGAAACTATCGGCTGAATTTCTTTTATAATCTCGTTATTTCCTTTGAAAAAAGCGCTGGTGGTAAACAAAAGAATGAACTCTTTGGCGCCATATGCTGCCGCCAGACTGATTCCTCCGGCCGAGGCAAAAAGAGCGCCTATCCATCTGAACATTGATTGAATCTGCCCCAGAATCAGAAGAGTAAAAATAACAACCATGACGCCGAGTCCGATCCATAAATATATAATGTACGAAAATATTTTTTGCGCCATTAATCTTGCTTCGCGCAAATTTTTCACAAAATCAGCTTCCCCGCCTTCAAGCTGGGATTCAAAAAGAAAATTCCATTGATTATTTTGATTAAGCTTGATTTCCGGAATGGCCGTGGCATTGGTTTCTTTTTTTAGATTTTGCAATTCAAGATTGTAAATTACCGCCGGCAAATTTATGCTGTCCGGAATGGTTTTCAAAACATCTTGGATCAAAAGGAAAAAATTCGGCGTTCCGGATGGAAAAAGTTTTTCAATGTCTTTTATTTCGTTAACGCCGGGAGGCCGGCAAGCGATTTCCATTTTTTGATTTTCTTTATTTTCCGCGAATTTTGACCCAAGCGCTATAATATCCTGAATATTGCAGACTGGGAGCACTGACAATCGCTCATTGATTGTTTTTTCAAAATTTTCAACAAATATTTTTTTCGGTTTTTCCACCGATATTATCAAAGCCAGCGGCTCGGCATCGCTTTTAAACCACGCGAAAAACTGATCAAGCAGATTTTCCGCCGTCTCCTTCCAAAAAAATGACGGGAAAGTGGAGCGTAAAATTTTGGCGGCGTCTTCCGGCCGGATCAAAGGTATGTTGGAAAAAAAATCTCCACCGGCCTTGGGCAATTCTTGCGCTATCAATTCATCGGCCCGGCCGTAAATATTATTACGATCCAAAACATCTTTATATGTTTCCGAACTGAAAAGAACCGATCGCGCGTTTTCCAAAGTCAACGCGGCGAAAAAAACCAAAATTATCGGAACAAAAAGCAAAATGGCAAAAAATTTCCTCACAATATTTATCTTTTAGATTTTTTTTAATAGTTTTGGAATTCCTTTGGTTGTTATCCATTCTTCAATATTTGTTTTTCCTATTAATCGTTCTGCGCTAAAAAATGCAAGCAAAAAATAATAGATTACTCCCCATAGGAGCAAATAATTAATGCCGCTGAAAGAACCGACTGGAAGCAGCGCGTGTTCGTTCTTGAATTTGGTGGCGGCCTCAAGACCGGTCGATATGATGAGACTCAAAATGAGAGGGGAAAAAATTAAAAAAAATGCAAAAGAAAATTTGGCCTGCTGGTGGTCAAATGTTGATTTATCACCGGAATATTTTGAGACCGAACTAACGATTATCATCAACGCCAAGTATATATTTTTTATGGCATAGCTCACTGCTATAATAATGATAAAATAAATACCTGTCGCAATTCTATTTGTCATTATTGCGAACCACTTTGGTTTTTGTCCGTCGGAAAGACTTAAAAGTATTCGTAAAAATTCAGCAAAAAAAATAAAAATCGCTGTTCTATATATAAATTCCGCATTTCCATTAGGATCTAGAAGCGCTATCAAAAATAGCCACGAAAGGAAAAGATACCCGCCGACTGCGAAAAAAACTGTCAAAAAAAATGGGCGCGGAAATTTCATATTTTATACATCCCCTTTTTCTAATTTTCTTTGTTTTCCTATTTTCTCCTGCAATTTCCTGATTCCTTCCAAAAGCGCTTCCGGCCGCGGCGGACAGCCCGGCACATAAACATCCACCGGCACAATCTGATCAATACCGTCCAAATCGCTGTAAAGTCCGCGGAAAACTCCGCCGGACATGGCGCAACAACCCATGGCGATCACATATTTGGGCTCGGGCATTTGTTCATAAAGCAGGCGAACGCGCGGCGCCATTTTCCGCGTCACGGTTCCTGACACAATTAAAACATCGCATTGCCGGGGACTGGCCCTGAAAAATACGCCAAACCTGTCCGCGTCCGTGCGCGATGCTCCAAAATCCATCATCTCAATGGCGCAGCAAGCCAAGCCCATAGTGAGGGGCCACAAAGATTTTTCCCTTGACCAATTGGCCAAGTCATCGGCATATTTATGCGCCAATTCTTCCAATTTTCCGAAAAGAATTGTCGGACCGATAGAATTTTGTTTGGTTGGATAAGACATAAGAGTATTCGCAAATATACAAATCAAAAATAAATATACGAATTTGCATATTTGAGAAAATTTGTATATTCGTGATTACTCTTCATATTTCCAAATATTCTTTTGACCTTAGCGCGTACAAAATTGCGAGAGATAAAAAAATTATAAAAACAAAAATTGCGATAAAGGCGGCAGCGGAAAGAATCGGCGCGATAAGCGAAGCGAGGATAAGAAAAAGCGCCGCAATGTCAAAAAGCAAAAATAAAAGCGCGTATTGGTAGTAGCCGAAGCCTACCGCCCGATTGCTTCCGATGGGCGCTGATCCGCTTTCATAAGGCACTGATTCCTGCGGCTCGCGCGCCGATTTTCGCGGACGCAAAAAAAGCGACATCAAGATTGTGATAATCGGCAAACCCAGACCGACAATGGCAAAAATTAAAATAGAGAGAGCGGCATGCGACATAGCTACTGATTCGTATTCATATCGCTAGTATTATTATTCACCGCGGCATTGACATTGCCATTCGCATTCGCGGCCGTATTGGCATTTTCATTCGCGCTGTTTGCGTTTGCTGAATTGGCATTCAAGGCGTTGATATTTATCTGAACGGAATTGCCTGCCGGCGCAATGTATTTTCCTCCTTGAAAATCTTTCCATTTGTCTTTGAGCCGATTATAAGAATCCATATCAATGCCTTTGGTTTCGCCCGAGACTCTCAATTCATCATAGTGCACCGATTTATTTACGGCCTGAAGCAGAAAAAGAAAAGACCAGGCGAAAGCGCCGATGATGGCGATGCCCGCCGCAAAAGATAAAATAAGCATCCAGTATTTTTTAAAAAAACCGGAGAGCGTTTCGCTGTTTAAATTTATTTCGGATAGTTTCATAGTAGCAGTATTCACTAATATACGAATCTATTTCAATATACAAATTCGTATATTTGTGTTTAATTTGTATATTCGCGATTACTCTTATTTATTCGAACCGAAACATCACCGTTGCCTCCATCTTCATTTCTGCATTATTGTACAAGCCGGCGCTTCCCGCGATATTGGCTGAAACGAATTTTATTCCATACGGCAAATCTTCCAGCGCTTTGAGGTAATCCTCAAAAAAATCAATGTTTCCGGAAGCGGTAAAATGAAAAGGCGTTTCAATGAAAACTCCATCCTTATTCAAGGAATCGCTAAAAGACACTGAAGCGCTTCCGCCTGATTTTTTCGCCAAAGATTCAAAAAGCCTCATTACTTCAAAAATATTCGCTTCGGACGGCACTACCGCTTCCATATTGATTTTATCGTCTTTTACTGCTTTGAATTCTTTTTCCAGCTCGGTGAATTTTTCCCGCTTTCCATTGACAATTTGGCGCACAGTGGATTCATCGTACAGCGCTTTGCTTTCTTTTGATATTTCCAGGTTTAAAAACCAAATCAAGCCGGCGGCAATTGCCATTATCGCTCCGGTGCGGATGCCGAGCATTATGATGGTTTTCTTAAATTGGGCTAAAGAGTAATCCATACGATCTTGAATCATAAACCTTGAATCGTGAATCATGTTTCAGGTTTCATGATACATGTTTCATGGTTTTGGCTGGTATTTCATCGATATTTGAAAACTCACATTATTTTCCGATTTGAGCGATGAAAGCGGCAATTCTATGTCTGTAAATATTTTTGATTCTGCGAGTTTTTCCTTAAATACAATAGCCTGATCGCGGGTGAGCGCCGTACCGGCAATCGAGATTGGAGCGTCCGGACTTGAAATCTGAATGCTATTCAATATTACGCCGGGCACGATCATTTTTCGCAAATCTGAAACAACGGACGAAATGGTATTTTTACCGCCGGCAGCCTGATCAATCATTGATAAAAGCGAATTAAAATCATTAACTTCTTTTTCCAAATTCTGCACGCCGTTCATCAGCGGCTGGGACGAAGATTGCTGGTAATTCGTGTGGAGCCCCGCGCCCATCCATTTCATAAACGCGAATATCAAACCGAAAACAAGCGCCAAACTTATGGCCACGGTGGAAATCGTAAAAGCCAATGTCCTCGCGTAAACGATATTTCTCTTCACTTTGTACGCTTCTTCCGTCCCCACCGGAAGAAGTGAAATCATCGTATCTTCATCGCGCGAAATCACGGAGCGCAATCCAAGGCCGTAAGCCGGCAAGAGATCGGATAGATTTTCTTCCTTTTCCAAATTCAAAATTTCCGGCTTTATGGATTCTTTTAATGGCAAAAAAGAAATATCAAATCCTTTACTTTTGAGGTCTTTCTCAATAGCCAATGATGTTTTGGCAGACAGAGCCTTGTTGCCGCCAATATACAGGGCTTTTTTCGGCATAAGCCCGAATTCTGTTTCCGCGTAATACAGTAAATTCTCAATCGCCTTGGAAACAATTTCATATTTGGGAGTTTTGAAATCAAGAGAATTCGGCACTCGCGACAAAATTCGCGCTTGTTTTTTCGCGACACAGCTGATTTGCCAGCCGTTTTCGCAATTTCTGATCACAATTATCGGATTATCGTCCGCAAATTTTAGCGTGCGCAGCACCGAAGCGTTGGCATAACCCAATACCACGGCTGTCAATCCGATTTTTTCTAATGCGGCCAAATATGCGTCCGCGATTTTTTTAGGAATCTGGGCAAAAAGAAATTCTTGCCGGCCATTTTTTACAGGAATCAACAATTCTTTATCGTGGTATGTCGCTTCTAATGAATAGGGCAATTTTATCGGCGCGTTCATTTTCAAAGCATCGTCAAGCTCATCCGTTTCCAAAGCATCCGGAAAATCCAAAGCCGCCGCATAGACCGGATCATCCGGAATGGCCGCGATTATATTCGGATATTTTTTAATGTACTTTTTTGAAACGGCGTCAAAGCATGCCTGCACCGCCTTGATAAATTCTTTTTCGTTTTTCAATTCCCCTTTGGCAATCGTGCCGAGCGGCAAAATCTGTCTTTGGATAAATTCCCTTTTTATTCCTTTGGATGTTTTTTTCAAAGACAATAAAACCGCCGCGTTATGGCTGATGGCCAGGGCGGTCAGTGGCGGTTCGGGAATGAAGAGATGTCGGAGATCCATATTGTAGCTTCGTGAGCTTATAGCTGCATTAGCTTCGTTAGCTTATCGTACTGGATTAAGTTTCAAATCCTAAAAAGCTAAAGAAGCTATTGAAGCTAACGAAGCTCCTGTCACGGCGCTACTTCCGTCCATCCGCTTTGGGTAATTTTTCCGTTCGCATCCGCGTTAACGGTTAATTGAATTTTTCTTGTCTTGTTATTCAAAGCTCCGGTTGAAGTAATATCTTTGGAGCTTCCGGACGGTACTATTATTGTAGCAGTTCCGCCCGAAACAGACAAATTGTAACCTCCAACACTCGTAAAATCTTTATCGCGCGCCAATTTCATCAAAGCGTCTTGAATACCAGACTCAGCTATGGCCAACGCTTCATCAGACGCGTCTTTAGTGGAAGAAATAGTGTTTTCCGAAACGCTGATTCCGGCAATGGCCACTCCCACCACCATCACCAGACCGAACAGGACGAGAATCATCGGCAGGAGAGCGACGCCCCGTTCGTCTTGAATCTTGAATCTTGAATCTTGAATCATATTTTTAAGCATCACCGCAACCCCGCCGTTGTCTGCGTCGTGTAAGTATATTCGGGGCGGCTATTATAAATAAAAGTTAATTTTATTTGAATCGTGGACTTGGCGCCGGTGTTATCAATGCGCGTAAAGATATCCGAGTTTGTAATATTAACTTTTGTTGAAGTCAGAGGATCAGACGCGGCGCATGTGCCGCTTGCGCCTTCGGTCATTTTCAAAACTCCGCTTATTACCTCAAAGCAAGTTTTTGTCGCACCCATATTTAATTCTAAAGATACTCCCGATCCGCCGGCTGACGGAGTATTCACCGCTTGAGCTTTCACAATCTCCTGTCTTAGGCGCTCCACCGCCGATCGCGCGTTTTGGGCAAGCTCGGTCTGGCTTTCCGATTTCACGCGCAAGCGATTAAAACTCACAAACATCCCGATCACCACGCTCGTCAAAGCGCCGATAATGGCGAGATACATAATGAGCTCCACAAGAGAGAAGCCGCTTCTTGCAACTTGCAACTTGCAACTTGCATCTTTTTTCAATGCAATAAACATATCAAATTGTGTTTCAAGCTTCATGATTCAAGTTACAGGTTAAGGGCTCCAATTCAGGATTACTTTTTCAATCTTAGACGAATTATTGCCATTACCGCCATTGCATTGCGAAGGGGAAGTTTTTTCATTGCATAGTTTTGCCTTGAATCTAAAATAACGAAAATTTTGCTGTTGCGGAGCGATGCGACATAAAATTTCATAGCGATTTGATCCAAGAGATGTTGAGGAGCAATATGTTGCATTGGATCGCGCGTAACAAGTACCTGATCCTTCGCATGCCGATTCATTGCTTGTCCCGTCGCCGCCATAATAATTCCAAGTGGCATTATCATTATTGGCCGCAATGGTAAGCGATTTTACGAGTGTGCCATTAGACACATCCTCAATCCATTTTATTGTATTGAACCCGCTTTTAGAAACTGTGCCACCAGCGTCATCCGATGCGACTTTACTGTCATAAACAGGAGAAATATATGTGCCTGATGCCGGAATATTTCCTCCTCCGCCTGACGGCGGTTTGAACCGATATGTCGCCGTTAATTTAATTGATAACGCATACACATCCGCATTGTCCGCTCGAAAACTCAAGGTACAATCGTATGTGCCTCGCGAATTCACATAACAATCCTTCCCGGAAGTTGCCATCACATTTGTAACATTATAAATCAGATGAAAGGGCGTCGGGCCTCCGGTGGAGTCAAGCGTATATGTTTTAGCGGTGGATTCGTCAAAATCAAAAGCATCGTCGGTATTATCATCATCCAATGAGAGATGGAGCGTTTGGCCGGAGTGAACGGCGGAAATGCCCGAAACATCAAAAAATGCGTTTTTAATATCTACAATCTCGTCAGTCATCACAAAGGTGAAATCAAAATTTTCATCAGCCTGCTGGCCGGAAGGCCGTACTGCGCTGTCTTGATGGATAAATGTGGTAATGGTGCGGGTTTCATCGGCGGCCTTTGCTTGTCCGGAAAAACTAAAGAGTAAACAAAAAAACAACCCACCAAAGATTAGGGCTAACAAAAAAGAACAATTAAGGCGTGTAATCATATGTCACAATAAGTTTCACATTCACCAGCGATGCTTTAGAAAATCCTCCGCCAAATTGAAAATGAACAGTATTCGTTGAGGCGGAAAGCGGCGAAATATTCAACTCTCCCGATGGAATATTGTGACGGACAGTAAACGCTTGTGGATTTTGAGATGATGTATCTGGAAAATCAATAGGCGTGGAGGGGGCGGTTTCATTATTAATCCATAATTTAAGCGTCGGTTTAGTCGTTGTAGCATCATCTATGATAACACCGCGCATTTCAAGTACCGCGCTCCTGATAGTAAAATCCGCGTCGCTTGATTCTTGAATGGCGGCTGATAAGGATGCACGATCTTGTTGCGTTGTGGCGGTGATCGGACTTGTTTCTTCCACCCAGTCAAATTCCAGAGTTTTCATCACACGCGGATTGCAGGTGCCGGTTGTAAAAGTCTGTTCTGAAGATGTGGTAAGAGTTTCTTGAACATCGGCTGATTTTACAATATAGTAATATGTCGTCCCGCAATTTAAGTTGGTTGAAATAGGAACGCTGTGACTAGTGTAATCCTTTGTTGTATCAGCAGGATTTGGAGCAATAAACGAATACGGACCTGTTGTTGTAGTTCCATAATTTATATTCGAAGTTGCCAATTCATCCGTATCCCATGTAATCGTCACATTAAACTCTCCCGGAGTTCCGGAGCTGATATTGGAAACTATGGGCCCGTTTGAATCAATCGTAAAATCATTGGTCGGTACTGCGCCTGTTTCAAACTCCACCCAAGCGCTTGGATAATCCCCTGTGCCCGCGCAAGAAGAAAGAATGTGCGTGCCGACATTATTCCAATGGCAAGTTCTGGCGCGCCATTTGAAAGTCCCTTGGCCCGGCGCTAGCCCAGAAACCGTCTCTGTTCCACCGGATGGGGCTGATACTCCGGTACTTTCCGCTGTCGCATTTGTAAATCCGGTTGCGCTGTCTCTTACTTCCACTTGCAAATAAAGCGTTCCGCCCGTAATACCGCCTGACACGGCGCCTTTTAGACAAACAGTTGACGATGTCGTGGTTGCTTCATCGGCAATGGCGGTGGAGCAATTGCTTTGGTATTGATTCAAACTTGACGGATTTGCCGGCGTGTTATCCAAGTATGTAAATGGTGTTCCGTTGCTTGAATAACTGCTGCTATACAAAGTAACCGTGTAGCCGCCGGGGGAAAGTGTTGGGACAGTGACCTCTACGGCCGTATTGCTTGGCGTTCCGGTCACGGTCGCGTTGGTTGTTCCAAATTTCACATCATCTCCGTCATCGGCCGCGGCGTTCCACGATGCCGCCGAAAGACAAGAGCCGGACTGGCAAAAATGATTTCCGTTCATCGTGCGCGAATCCGGATTTACTCCATCGGCGGACGGGGTGATGCTTGTGATGCGGGGCAAAACACGAAATCCGCTTGCGGTGTACTGATGTTGTTTATTATTTGTTCCGTTTCCCTGTTGAACAACGAAGCTTCCCGTATACGCATTGTCAGCAATCACGGTCGGAACTTGCGCGGTAATAGAAGTATTCCCCCAGGATGTGGTGGCGACTGACCCGGAAGGACTGGAACAAGTGGCGCTGTCGCATCCTAAAATCCTCATCCAACCGCCGGTGGAACTAGTGCCAAATCTCGTGCCGTTCACCGTAACTACGCCATCAGAGTCGCCGGCATCATACTCCCGCGCCGCATTGGAACCGACCGCCACAAGGGATGTCACTTGCGGTAATAAATAAAAATTCAAATTGGCCGGAACGGCTTGGCTTCCGACTGTCACTTTCAAAGCGCTCGCGCCTCCAAAATTAGTACCCCAATCAGAATCAGCATTGCCCGTAATGGCTGTGTCAGTCCGAATCGTGATGGAAGTGGCAGACCAAGCACTCACATTAGTATCCGCAGATCCGTCATCAGCCAGCATAGTTGTAGACGCTCCGACAACCTCTACCTTATTCGTTGAGGTATCGCGGCTGCCTAATCCAGGATCAGCGCCAAAACCATAGCCCGAAATTACTACTGTCTGACGATACAAAGCCCCGCCGCCGATTCTCGCTCCGCATTCCGTACAGCTTCCTGCATAATTTAATCCGGACTCTGTGCTATTGGTGTACCCGGTAATTTGCGGTTTTACCATTGTCGTCCCGGCCAGTTGTTTGGCCGCGGTGTCGGTATTTTGCCCGCTGGCGAGCGCCACATCGGTTGAAGGATTGGTAATCTCAACTTCTATTGTCTCTCCGCCGACGGCGTTTGTACCGTCAATATCAAATACATAATACAAACAAAGATAATTCGGCGATATAGGCACCGGCACGCTAGTAAAAGAAAAAGTTACTGTTTCCCCCGAAGGCGATGCGGTTACATTGCTTTCATTTCCATTATATGTGCAAGTTGAAGCGCTTTCGTAGTACATTTTTTGATTCGTAAGATCGGAAAGCGTTATACTGCCGCCTTGTTCGGTCAATTTCACTGTATTCACATTTACGGCTGAACCGCTCATACGAAGCTGAAACGCCGCGGTCGACGCATCTCCGATATGTTTAATTGAGTCGCCGCTATTTAAATTTGTCGCTTGCGATCCGGATGTGCTGACAGTTAAAGCGTTTGCCGGCGCGGAAGTCGTCCCCTGACCTTCGGCGCTTAGCGCTGTCTCATCAGTATCTTGATTCCTGGCTTTCACTTTCACTCCGTACAAAGTACTTGACTGCAATCCCTGCAAAACTAAAGCGTCAAGCTGCGCGTCAGTGAGCCAAACCGCCGAAGCCGAAGGATTGCCGGTTGCGTCCACCCATTGATTAAGCCATGTACCGTCGCTGGTGGTCACCACCTGAACGGCAAAATATGTTGTCGGATTAGCAGAAGGGTTGCTGTTTTCCGCGTTTGTTAAAGTTAAAGTGGTCTCGGTTGGACTGCCCAAAGTTGGTGTTCCCGGCGTATTGGCCGAAGTATAAGCGGAGGAAATGCCCGAAGCCGTGCCCGTATTGGATAAAGAATCGCGCGCTTGCACCGTATAGCCGTAGCATTTGTTTGACTGAAGACCGGCATTGCTGTAAGTCGTGTCCGCAGATTGCCACCCGCTTGATGCTCCTCCGGTTCCGACATTAGCTCCGCAAGCAGAATTATTATTTGTAAAAAGATAACTGATTGGCGTAGATCCTCCAGCGTCATTTGCCGTCGTAGCAGTCATATCAATCTGCGTCGCGCTCACATTGTTCGGCGCAGAAGACCAAGTCATCGGGTCAGGGGTTGGCGGGCTGACATCAACCGCTTTCTTGATAATAAACATTCGTCCGGCTCCGACTTGCGTCGTGCCGGTTGCAGTGACTGTTTTTGCCGTTACTGTTTTGTCTGATCCCGACGCGTTAAGCCCAGTTTGAACAATACCTCCAGCATCCGATCCAAGAGTCGTATTGAAAGTCGTTCTTACTGCCCATGTAAGAGAGTCTCCCGAAAGCACGGTTTGTCCCGTTACATTTTCAAACTTGCCACCGAATATCGCTGCCATATCGCCGTCAGTAACAGTTGCCGATGCCGGCGCGCTAATTGGACCGATATTTAATGATGTTACCCAATTACTGAGTGAAGCAGTATAGTCAATAATCGGATTTGTCGCATCGGTTCCTCTGTAAGTTTGAATAAATTCAACTATGGTTTCCCCCGAGGTGCTTGATGTATGATTGGTCACGGACGCTTGAAATGTGCTATCACCTGTCTGTTTAATTCTCCATCCAACTGCCACAAGACCACGGTTGGCGGTTACGGAATTAAAAACAGAAGTAAATCCAGTGGGCAAAGTAACTGTTTCATTGCCGCCGGTTGCGCGAGAATAGTGATAAAAAACAAGAAGGTCGCCGTTAATAGTAGATGCGTTTGGCGTAATGACGCCCGGCGTACCGCCATTGGTATAAATTATATTGGAATTGCCGATGTAAGCCGCGGCGGCATGCGCTTCTTTAATTTGAATTTTGTTTGCTAGATTGCGATAGGAAGTGAACTTATCCACCACATTGTCGTTTTGCGACAAATGCCACGCTTTATCCACCACATTGGCAGTCTTAATATATCCTTCAATCATTCCGGTTAAAGCATAAAAGGGAATATTGGAAAACGCTACGCCGAAAATCACCAAAAAGATGGCGAGATTGCGGAAAATTTTCAGTGTTTTTTTTAGCATAAATTATTCTGCATAGCTTTCTGTATAA
>Ga0209542_10002927_pt1 | contig 37417 bp, 38 predicted proteins | sample RifCSPhighO2_01_FD_184028 | JGI IMG/M metagenome (GOLD analysis project Ga0209542, IMG submission 184028) | Soil microbial communities from Rifle, Colorado - Rifle CSP2_plank highO2_0.1 (SPAdes) (version 2) | ecosystem: Environmental > Terrestrial > Deep subsurface > Rock core/Sediment ... | reverse complement strand
AAAAGAATTGGTTTTGGCACTTTTGCAAAAAGTGGATATTTTTTAAAACATTCTTTATAATTTATACATGAGAAAAAAGTTGCCCGTTTTGCTTATTTTACTTTTATCGCCATTGATTCTTACGGCCTGTACTGTAGGCGACCTTCCGGTTATTGGAAAATTTCTTCAAAGAAAGATTCCAAGCGGTCCCGTTACTTTGACTTGGTGGGGTTTGTGGGAAAAGCCATCTTCCGTTGATGTGTTGATTAAAAAATATCAGGAAAAACATCCGAACGTTACAATTAAATACGACGATCGTTCGGTACTGGGTCTTATCGATTACAAAGAACGAGTATTTAGAAGAGCCGATCAGGATTCGGGGCCGGATATTTTAACCGTACATAATAGTTGGGTGCAAAATCCACTTTTGAGAACAAAGTTAGTACCCATGCCCGCAAGTTTAATGACAACGGACAATTTTAAGAAAGCTTTTTATCCTGTTGTTACAGATAGCGCTGTAGATAGCGGGAAGGTTTACGCAATACCTCTTGAGTACGATGGTTTAGTCTTGGTTTATAACAAAAAACACTTCGCGGATATTGGCCAAACAACGGCTCCTACCGCGTGGGAAGAGTTTAGAAGACTAGCACTTGAACTTACTGTTAGAAATGACAAAAATATTGTTAGAGCCGGAGCAGCTATGGGAACCGCAGACAACAACGAACACTTTTCGGATATTTTGGGGTTAATGTGGTCTCAAGCGGGCGTTAAGATTCCGTTGGAAATGGATGGTAAGAACGCTCAAGACGCTTTGGCATTTTATACTAATTTTATTAAAGAAGACGGGGTTTGGAGAAGCGATTTTCCTGAAGCTACGGCAGCGTTTGTAAAAGGGGATGTTTCTATGATTTTTATTCCGACTTGGAAAATTATTGATATCTTAAAGGCAGCACCGGATCTTGAGTTTGGAGTTGCTCCGGTTCCCCAAGTTATTCCTGAAACTCCGGTCACATGGGGATCGTTTTGGATGCAGGCCGTTACAACCAAAAGTGCACATTCGGATGTTGCGTGGGATTTCTTAAATTTTATTGCGCAAGAACAACAACAGCTCACATTGTTTAATGAAGATTCAAAAACTAGGCCTTTTGGCATGCCCTACAGCTTAATTTCTCTAGAAAACGAGTTGTCGGTAAACCCATATTTGGGAGCTTTAGTTAAAACCGCGAAGTTTGCTAAGTCCGCTGAAATTGCAGGGCGCTCAGGAAACAGCAAGCAGGAAAGAGTTTTAAAGGACGCCGTGAACGCGGTGTTAAATGGAACTAGTCCTGAAGACGCTTTAAAAACCGCAAAAGACGCAATTTCCAAGTAGGTTTCACCTTAAAAAAGCCCCCGCACTTTGATAAGATTGGGGGCGCGAAAGTTAAGCCATTCCTGTTTCTGATTTTAGGTAATACCTTCGTTCTATAGCCTTCTTAGCGACGATATTCCACTTGGATAGCGTTTGTACGCTTGTTCCTCCTAAAACTACTGTGAGAAGCATAGAAAGCAAAATTGTAAGATTCCAAAACCACGAATTTGATTCAACTAGAATCCAAATTACCATGACTGCGGTAGCAGATACGCAAAAGGCTATAAATCTTGCGATAAACCGCTTAAAATACCTTTCCGCGCCCTTATCTAGCTCCCAAAGCAACGGGTCGTTTTCCAAATCCGGATCACCTGCCCTGCGTTTATTCAATGGTTTGAGCCCCATCTCTGTTCTCCTTTGTATCTTAGTATATCATCTTATAGAATTATTTTCAAACCACCGTTGATGTATAATCCAAATATGTTAATTCTTGGAATAGAGACATCGTGTGATGAACCACCTGTTGCAATAGTTGAAGACGGAATCCACGAGATTGCGAGTGTGCTTGCATCCTCCGCCGATTTTTCTATAGAGACAGGTGGGATTGTTCCCGAAGTTGCAGCGAGAAAACAATTAGAATTTATTATTCCGGTAATTTCAAAAACATTAGAACAGTCTCACTTAGAAAATTCTCAAATTGACGCTATTGCGGTAACGGTTGGTCCCGGTCTTATAGGGTCGTTGATCGTTGGAGTTGAGTCCGCCAAAGCTCTGTCTTTTGCTTGTAACAAACCTTTAATCGCAGTAAATCATTTAATCGGGCACATTTATGGTAATTTTGTAGATTCAAAAAAAGCTGTTGAATTTCCGGCTTTAGTTTTGGTAGTAAGTGGAGGGCACACGGATTTGGTTTTAATGAAAGGTCATGGAAATTTTGAATATATTGGCGGAACCCTAGATGACGCGGCCGGCGAAACTTTTGATAAAACTGCACGCTTGCTTGGAATAAGCCCTTATTATGGAGGAGCGGCGTTATCAAAAGTAGCATCAGAGTGTAAGGAATCAAATCCAATCTTAAAATTACCAAGACCTATAATGCACTCTAACAACTTCGACTTTTCTTTCTCTGGACTTAAAACCGCTGTAAGAACAGTAGCGCTTGCGAAAAAATTCTCATTCGAATTAATTGCTAAAGAATTTGAAGAGGCGATTGTGGAAGTATTGGTATTTAAAACAATTAAAGCAGCAAAAAAATATGACGCGAAGTCCATTTTGTTAGGAGGAGGGGTTTCTGCAAATAGGCGCTTAAGGGAAGTAATTGAACAGGAGTCAGAAAAAAACGGTTTTAATCTCCACGTACCGCCGTTAAAACTATGCGCGGATAGTGCGGTATATATTGCATCCGCAGGTTTTTTTAATCAAAATAAGCTTGAATTAAAAGACATTCAACCGAACCCGTCTTTAGGCATTGCTGATGAAATTAAGTAGTTGGTCAACACTAAGTATTTTTTTCTCATCACTATCTCTTGATTTTAATTCAACTCCATCGCCGGTATTTTTGGATACAATTATACGATTTGTAATTCCGATTAAATCAGCATCCGACAATTTTTCCCCTGCTGTAACATTTTCTCTATCATCAAACAATACTTCGATTCCAGCCGAATTTAGCTTTTCATAAACACCGTCCGCCTGTGTGTTTAACGAAACTAAATGAGCGTTAAAAGGAGAAACTGATTTAGGCCAGATAATACCTTTGTCGTCATGATTTATTTCTACAATTGTGGCCATTAATCTAGATGGCCCAATACCATAAGCCCCCATCACAACAGGTTTTTCAACCCCATTTTCATCGGTAAATTTAAGTCCTAGTGGCTCGGAAAATCTTGTACCTTGTTTAAAAATATTTCCAACTTCAACAGCACTTACCTCTTCTAAATCTTCCTTTTTCAAACCCAAATCTTTAATTACTTCGTCGGTATAAACCTCCTTATTTATCGCAATTTTTTTGTTTCTATCCAGATAAATTGTGTCTTCACCAGCAGTACAAATAGTTTGGAATTCGTGGCTATATTTACTAAAAGATCCTCCACTTGCAAAAGTGAGAAACGTTTTATCTCCTATTCCAGCGCGCTCAAATATTTTTACGTACGAATCTTTTGCGGTTTCATAAAATTCATCCAATTCCTCGTTGGTTTTGTTAAATGAATATAAATCCTTCATAATAAACTCTCTAGTTCTTATTAGCCCGCTCCTTGCTCTGGTTTCGTTTCTAAATTTTGTTTGAAACTGGTACACATAAAGTGGTAAATCTTTGTAGGATTGAATTCTCTCAGAAAGTAAATTGGCAAGAGGTTCTTCGTGAGTGGTTCCAAGTCCTAGTTCCGAACCGTTTTTTAATTGAGTTTTAAACCAAACATCTAAAGTTTCGTTATCCCATCTTCCCGACTTTTTCCAAACTTCAGGATTTTGGAGAGCTGAAAGCAAAATTTCCTGCCCATCGATGTTATTCATCTCTTCCCTTACTATGTTTATAATATTATTAAGGACATGCAGTCCAAGTGGGAGAAACACATATACGCCGGCCATTTCCTTTTGAATAAACCCCGCCTTAATTAAAAGCTGTGCGTTAAGGCTCTCTTCGTCTTTTGGGAATTGTTTTTTAGTTTTTCCAATTAGTTTTGAATAAAGCATATTGATTTTAGTAAATCTTTGTTGACACACCTGATTTTAGATTAACCAAATATAATGTCCATAATACATCTTCTCCATCTAAGCTTTGCCTTGACACTATTATGTTGTTGTCATCGACCCATTGTAGAGGCCGGCCTTCCGTTATCTTGAACTTGTTATTTTGTTTTACATCGTACAGCCATGTATAAAGTTTTGGGACTCCAGAGGCGAGTTCCCCGTCCCTTTTTGAGTAAATGAGCTTATTGCTATCCGAAGACCATACTAATACGTATTCACTATCGATATTATCTATATCGGTTGATTTTAGTAAACTGCTTGAAAGAAGTTTAAGGCTTAAGCCTCTATTATCTAAGTAGGCTGTATACAATAAACTAGGAGATGGTAGGGGGTTACTTCCTTGTGCATCAGTTTTTTTGAGCTTCTTATCTTCAAGATCGTAAATTAATAACTCGTTTGTTTTTTTGTCGACAACAGGATACCCCATTTTGTTTGATGCGGGTTTTTCCCATTTTCCTAAAGTATTGATAGCTCTCGGCCTTGTTAGGAAAGTGTAAACAACAATAAACAAAATTGTCACCAAGATACCAAGTCCAAAGAATATTATTGGCGTAAAGGCCGATTTTAAATTGACTTTTTTCATACTATCGCTCACATTTAGATTCTAACAGTTTTTTAGCGTAGATTAAACGTTTTTGTGTATAATGGAGAAACTATGGAAAAATTTTTAAAACAAAACTGGATGTTGATAGCAGCCATAATATACGTGGTATCTCCTATTGATTTTATACCGGATACTTTGCTTCCGGTTGGCTTTGCCGATGACATTGCTGTTTTACTCGCCACGCTTTTTATTAGATACCTAAAACATAGAAGGGATACAAAATTGCAGACAAATCTACATAAAAATGAAAATGTAGTTGAAGGCGAGATAGTTGAGTAATTTAGTATGGAAAAAAAATTTGAGCACAAAGATGTAGAGAAAAAAATATATGAAATGTGGGAAAAGGGTGGATACTTTGGCGCAAAAATAGATAAAACAAAAACTCCCTATACTATAGTTTTACCTCCTCCAAATGCCAGTGGAAAAATGCACACCGGAAACGTTTTAATGATAGCAATCGAGGACATACTAATTAGATGGAAAAGAATGAAAGGCTATAATGCGCTTTGGATTCCTGGGATCGATCACGCGGGAACCGAAACTCAAATAACTTTTGAACGAGAGTTAAAGAAACAAGGCAAATCAAGATTTGATTACGACAGGAACACACTTTATGAGGAAATATGGAAATTTGTGCAGAAAAATAAGAGTCTTGTAGAGGCTCAAATAAGATCAATGGGCGCTAGCATTGATTGGAGTAGATATAAATTTACTCTTGATTCTGACGTTCTAAATACAGTGTGTGAAACATTTGAGAAACTCTACGCAGGCGGCCTTATATATAAAGACGATTATATAGTTAATTATTGTCCTGTTTGCGGTACAACATATGCGGATATCGAAATCGACTATAAAGAAAGAACCGATCCCTTTTATTACATGAAATACGGCCCATTTGTTATTGGAACAGTAAGACCGGAAACAAAATTTAGAGATACTGCGCTTGCTGTAAATCCTAAAGATAAAAAATACAAAGAATGGATTGGGAAAACCTTGGAAATCCCAGGACTTCTTGGAAATATTACAATGACTATAATTTCCGATCCTGATGTAGATCCTAAATTTGGAACCGGGATAATGAAAGTAACTCCGGCCCACGATTCTCATGATTTTGAGCTTAGTAAAAAATATAACCTGCCCGTAAACCCAATAATAGATTTAAATGGCAGAATGGACTTTTCTTGGTTTATTGGAAAAGTAAATGTTGATCCAAAGCACATAGAGAGGGCAAAAAAATATCATGGCAAAAAAGTTATTGAAGCAAGGAAGTTAATGCTAGAGGATTTTAAAGAGGATAGGTTGCTAGTAAAAGTTGATGAAAATTATTCACATTCCGTTCCTATTTGCAAAGCGGGCCACGATATTGAGCCTACGATTCTTCCGAATTGGTTTATAAAAGTCGAGAGTTTAAAGTCTCCGGCTCACGAAGTAGTCAAAAAAGGCGAGGTTAATATTTATCCAAAATGGCAGGAAATTAAATATCATAGATGGATGGAAAATATGCACGATTGGGCAATTTCTAGGCAAAATGTATGGGGGATTAGAATTCCTGTTTGGTATAACGTAGATGAAAACCCTGATATCACAGCCTCGTTTTTGAATAAAGATAAGAAGGTAGTAACAGAAAAACTTGTTGACGCGTTAAAAAAACATTCTTTGGATGAGGTTAAGGACGGCCTGCAAAGATTAATGGTTCCAAAAAATTCGAAATTTAAAATTGGAAAAGTAGCTCCTGGGGAAAGATTTCTACAGGAAACAGATACTTTTGACACTTGGTTTTCTTCAGGTCAGTGGCCACTTGTAACTTTAGGTTATCCAAATTCCGAAGATTTTAAGTATTTTTACCCCACAAGTGTTTTAGAAACAGGTTGGGAGATTTTAAGTAAATGGGTTTCTAGAATGATTATGTTTGGAATTTATTTAACAGGAAAACCGCCGTTTACCGATGTTTATTTGCACGGAATTGTTAAGTCAACCGATGGAAGGAAAATGAGTAAAAGTTTGGGTAACGAAATAAATCCGGAAGAATATCAGGCAGAGTTTGGAACCGACGCTTTAAGAATGGGTTTAGTAAGCGGGACTGCGGGCGGAAAGGATTTTAGCTTTCCAAGAGAAAAGATAATAGGTTATAGGAATTTTTCAAATAAAATCTGGAATATGGCAAGGTTTTTAGAAATGATGTTTGAAAAGTTTGAATCTGAAAACGGGAAAAAAATATCTAAATTTGAAACGGGCCTGTCCAATACGGACAAAAGTATTTTGGAAAATTTACAATTTACAATCTCTAACGTTGATGAAAATTTAGAAAAATATAGATTGTCTGACGCAGCTGAAGCAATTTACCATTTTATGTGGGACGAAATTGCGGATAAATATATTGAGGATGTGAAAAAGAGGGAGGTGTCTGCCGAAAAGGAAATTGGTTTAAGTGTCTTAAATTATGTCTTTACGAATTGTTTAAAACTTCTACATCCTTTTATGCCTTTTGTGACTGAAGAAATTTGGAATAACCTTTCCGGAATTTTAGCTGTAGGCGAAGAGAAAAAACCTTTGATCGCTTCGTCTTGGCCTAAATAAGGTTTCACCTAGTTCCACCCAATAAACGCGCATTCCATCAATATCAGATTTTTCGAATCAGAATAATATCACGCCATTACAATAAAAAACCCAATGCATATTTTTACACACCATCGTTTATATTATTGTAGTGACGAAAAACAAGGTTTATCCTAGGATAAACCTTATTGTACACTACAAACACAGCGGATTCTCAGAAAATAAGAAAATATGAATAATATAATTGTTTACTGTAACAATAAAAGAGTGTAAACCAAAAAGTTCTATATCGTTTTATCAAGCAGTTTTGAGGATGATCTAGGATTATCCTTCAAAAAAAAGATCCCGATCGAAACACATGGAAATGTGGTTCAGATCGGGATCTGTGCAATTAATCAGTACTCTCTTCCCATTCACGCACTTGCCTTAGTGCAAGATTCAAATGCTTGTGTCCGACAACTTGCTTAATCTCTTCGTCAGAAAACTGGGCAAGCTTTTCAACAGTAGAATCTGAAAAGCGGTTTCCGCTATTTTTGATTCCGCCTAAAGCCGTTTCAAGCAAGATCAAAATCGCGAAAGTTATTAGATCAGACGGTTCCGGACCGGCTGTTACAAACATAATAACAATTGCGATCAAGACAAGCGCAAGTTGGACGACACCGATACTCTGCCCCCCTTGATTTTTGGGAACAAGCTCGTTTTCGTAGAAATCAATTCGCGCTGTCATTTTTGAACATCTCCTAACGGTTTTCCTGTCGTGCAGCTATTTGACGTGTATCCAATGACCGTGTTTAAGACAGTTAGATCCGGGTCGTATCCCAAACTCACAACCGTGTTTCTAAATGCAGTGTAAGAAGCGCCGTCAACCACCCACGATTGCTCGGCTGCAGCAAGAACCTGCCCAAGATTCTCAGGCTTTATAAGTTCTGCGTAGGCCGCCACGTAGGCGCCTTGCAAAGCTTTTGTTGGATCAAGGTAACTTTCTTCATCAAAGTCGATCGCTTCCCAAACGCGTGCAAAGCGAGTTACCATATCGGACGGGCTCGCAACTTGCGATGCGCTCGTTTCCGATGTATCCAAAAACGCGATAGGGCAAAGTGTTAGGTTGAGTTTAATTTCCGCCCCAACCAGCACGTTAAGTGTTCCGCCCGGCAAATTTGCCAAGCCGTTTGCAGGGTCATTGACGTATAACAGAATTTCTTCAGGAGATTCAAACTTTTTTAGCGATCCCGAGCTTTCGTACACGCCCGGTAATGCAAAGAATTGCTTGAACCCACCTTCGGAGTTCAACGACTCGGGGATTTGATTGCCGTCAAAGGCCCAGAAAATCCAACCCCTTCCGTTAACGGCATAATCCTGCTCAAGCCCTTTGACGGGTTTGTTAAAAATGACTTTCATCAAGGGCAATGTTTCAAGGACTGTTACCATAGTTTCTCGGGGAACAATTTGGCCATAAGTTGGAGCGGTGGAATCAATACCGAAAACATCCACGTCCCCAACTGCTGCAATTCCCCAAGCAACATCGCCAATCTTACGAATTGCAGTACCACTTTGGTTCACAGTGAGGCCTTTTACATCACCGTTTGGCGCTACAAAGACCAAATTAAACACTCTGCTATTCGGATCGGGATTTTGAGTAATATTCCCGGAATCATCAACAGTAGCGTCTTGACCTAAAACAACGGTCTGCGCAATCTTGTTAGCAACGGCGTTTGCGATTTCTTCGCTGCTGGCAGGTTTAGTGGTGTTCGTATTGTTCTGCGAAGCAATCAAACCGGCAAGCGCTCCCTGCTGTTGAGCAAGCTGCTGTTCAATGGTTGCGCTATTTCCGTTTTTACCCTTCAAAAAGTCAGGCGGATTGTAAATCACAAAACCTAACGCCAAAACGCCAATAATCACAGCAATAACTGTGGTCCACGGACTTGAACTCCTATGAATAACAACCTGTTGTGGATCATCCACTTTTGTTCTCATGTTCCTGCTCCTTTATCTTGTTGGCCAAACATATACGTTGCCGGTTTGAACCGACAATTCGTTTGGAAGTGCGCCTAAGCTTATAACGCCGTAACCTATTTCGCTTCCGTATCCCGGAAAAAATGGGTCGTTTGGAACAGTGAGCCAAAGCTTCCCATTAAATATCGAGGTGCTGTTTTGCGTTAGCGCACAAATATACTCTCCGGCTGTATCCGCAACAAGCGAGAGGTTTCCGGGTTCTCCAAACACGTTAAACGTATTTGAATACGCCCAGATTCCGTTAATTCCCGTTGTAATATCGTTCCATGAAACAATACCGAGGTTTTGACTACATAGAGGATTTGCTGAGCTTTGAATATCAGCCAGTACCACATCTTTGTTGTCAATCCTTAAATTTCTGCCTAAAATGTTTTCACAGGCCGACGCTTCTACTACGTCCGGCTGAAACTTTGCCCAGCAACTTGTCTTAACCTCCTCTAGGCTCTTTGTGAAATCGTCCACAAATTTTAAGACTCCTACCGGTGTAGGGGTTGGGATTGGGGCGGTCGTTGGTTTTGGAATAACTGTTGGTGCTAAAACAGGATCTTCTGAAATCACTACATCCACTGGTGTTGGTAAAATCGTTGGTGAGTAGCTTTCGGCTTCGTTACCCGTAGAGTTGCCAGTTTCCGCATTGATAATTCTTGCCGTCAACGTTGGAAATGGATCTGGAACTTCAAGACAGGGCTTTCCCATCTTGATAGTAAAATCCAATGATTTTACGAACGCGTCGTAAAAGTCAAAACCTGAAACAGGAAGCATTCTCTCCGCAAGTTTTGTACTTGTCTCAATTCTGCCTGCCGAAGTTTTCCAGAAATCTATCCATTGATTAAACTGCTTAATTTCAATCCATCTCCCGTAATGAAGCTCGTCGGTCGCGGGATAAGCCCTTCCTTCCGAAGTCCATCCAAGAACCGCGGTTGGGTTGTCGCATGCAGGTTTTGGAAAAGTTTGAACCAGCTGGGCTTTTACGTTCTGTTCCACAAAGCTGTAAACCGGATCAACCTTTTTAAACCACAAGGCCCATGTACCAACAACTACAGCTAGGATTAGGCCAATAACCAAGTGTTGTATTCTAAGAAACCTTAAGGCATTACCCATCTTGCCTTTTGGCTTATAGGAAATTGGCGCTTCGATTAAATTCTTTCTACGCACCAGTTTCCACATTCTTGCAAAACGCGCTACCGACTTTAATTTATTCTCAGCCAGCAATCTTGCATAGTAAGCCTTTGCCTGCGCCTCCGTCATTGCACGAATGGAGGCTTGCAACCTTTTGTTCATTTCTGCCTCCATATCTCCTGACGTTTAAGCTGTAATGTCCACGCCAAGTTATAAGCAACCTCCGCTTGATGATAACCGTCCGATCCGCCGTTCCATACCTGACAGCCCACGTATCTCGGTTGGCAGCTAAATTGCTGGGCGAATTTCTGACGACCCGCAGTGAAAACGTCTTTCAAGCCATCTGCAGTAATCTTATTCGAAGCTGCAAGGAAGCTTGGAAGAATTTCCCAAACATTGGCACTTGGCCACGGTTTGTTCGATTCCCAAGTCCCCGGCATAAACTGCATAGGACCTAACGCTCCCGCGTACGAAACGGAACTTGATCCGTCCCCGCTTCCCGATTCGGTTATTTTGATTCCGATTAGAAGCGAAGCGTAAACTCCGCCCATATTTTCTGTTGTTATAGCCTTTATGCAGGTATCTTCGCTTGGCGAAGCTATATCACGCGCTCCTGAGAAATTAATAAATTTCACTCCGCCCGAAGTCCATTTGCACCAAATTTGATCTTGAAGCGGAAGCTCTTCTATCGAAGGAATTTTTAAGTTCGGATCACGGTCCCAATAAAATCTTCCATTAGTTTTCTCAAAACTTATTTCAACATTCGCGCTTTGAATAGGCGCGGATACCAATGTTGGAGCCCAGCTTTGGTGTGGAATTTCTTCCGCATGTCCAACAGGAATTGAGATGCCAAGCTTAGCCTTTACGAAAAACACAACAAGAAAAACAAGAACAAGAACTAGAATAATTGAGAATGCCAGCCTGGCAAAAGCCAAAACCGGATTTTTCTCGTACATCTTAATAGTTTTTGCGTTGGTCCTCTTGGCCATGTTCCACTCCTTTCTTAGAGTTGATTGTATAGATGATTGATTGCCGATTTAAAAAGTTTTGAAATAGTACCCCGGACTCAGTATTGAGTTGAAATCCGGGGCACACTTAAGTCTCATCTTCCTAAAAATCCACTTAACCAACCTGTATAAGCTTGAAATAGTGGCGGTTGAGCCGAGTTTCCAAACAAAAGGTTTGCTGGATAAAGTAATACATACCCTAAAGCAAACAGTGCGAATAGATAAAGCAAAATCGCAACTGATGAAATTGCCTGACCTTTTGCTGTTGCTTCTTTTCCCGTTGCCATGGCTCCGCCTAACGTATTTGAAAGAAGCACCAGTGCTGGGGCAATAAGAATCGGGAATGTAACTGGTAGAAAAGCTAGAACTAGCACAGCAAACCCCGCAAAAGGACCCTTTCTCATGTATCGGGCTTCAAAATAAACCTCACGACACATTATCGCAAGCGTTAAAAGTCCTCCAGTTACTACGAGAGTGTTAATCACGCTCAGCCCGCTTTCAAGGTCAAAAATTCTATTGAATCCAAGAAACGGAAGAGAGCCCCATGTCATCAGTGCTACTACGGTAGCACTCAAGAAAGCCGTAGTGGCGCTGGTATCGAAGCGAAATCCGGGTTTCATTATTTCAACTTCGTATTTCGCCTTAACCTCTTGGCCAGTCCCCGGATTTTTCATTGTTGGGGTATCAGTGGATCTGGCATCCAACTCAGGAGGTCTTTCCGGGCGAATCTCGATGGAGCCGGTTGTAAGTTCTCCTAGCTGCTCATCGCTTGCAACAAGAACTTTTTCCCATTCCCCGCTCGGAAACGCCGTATGTTGAGTATCCCTTATAATCTGGAAAGCAAGAAAAACAAGAATGGCAAGTGCCACAGCTGAAAGTATCCAGCTTCCGGTTCCCCACGCCAACCATAATTGATCCTGTTTTCCTATCCCCGCCCATCCAAAATATGCGGGAAGGAAGCTTTGTCCCAAAAGTTGCAGGATAGGATACAGGTTTACAATAACAAGAAAGAGAATCAGGTAGGAAATAACGTGATACCTTCCTTCCTGGGACTCTTCTTTGCACGAACTAAAAGTGATGTACAGCATTCCCAGATTGACAAAGATCAATGCAACCAGAGGGAAAGTGTTTCCGCTAAGAAAAGCTTGTTTGAATCTTAAAAGGGTAACATTGTTTTCGGGCCAGGATGAAATCCAGTCCCTAAACATATCCCCGATAAGAATCCGTTTGACGATTCGAACACTTTGCTGAGGGTTTACTTCAACGTTTGGAATCTCAGCTGTTTGTGTTGCTGCCAAAAGGCCCTCAACCACATCTTTTGATTCAACACACGCGGACCAAGTGTCGCCAACCAAAAGGTACAAACCTGTAGTCTCAATAAACTGGCCTTGATAAACACCTTCCGGAATCGGTCCAATAGGGCTAACGGATTCAGGTTGGCAGGGTGTAGTCATAACAATTTTGTTCGGATTTGTGGCCCGAACTGTTACCGGAACGGTTTGTGGCGCCGATCCGGTTTGGAAGAGCGCGTAGCCTGAAAAACCCAGCAACCCCAGTCCCAAAATACCTAAAAGGAAAAAAACAGCAATTTTCCAGTTGATGGAGGTTGTCATTTTTTCGCCTCCCATGTTCCAGAGCAAGTGCCTCCAAGTGTTGTAAGTTCTGCTTGACTTAGTGAAACAATTACACCATCTCCGGCATTTGCCGAATTCCACGCATCATTCACAGTGGTAATTTCGGGATAGTTAGCTCCGGCGGGTCTACCTTTAATAATTGTCCAAAGATCCCCTACCTTTTCAGGCGGAAGTTGGTAAAAGGCAGTAACCGCTTCTGCCAGCATAACGTCTGCTCCGCCCTGCCAACCGTCATAAATAAAAACGCACACATAGGTAGTACCGGACTCTGTTTGCGTTCCCGGAGTTGGAAGAACAACCGACGCCGGCGGACGCTCGGGAGGAAGGGCCATGGTATTTTTGGCCTTAAAGACAAGATACACTGCAAAAAACCCGGCCAAAACAAGGGCAATGGCAAGAACCATGCTAAGAATTGTTGGCCCGTTTTCGCCCCACAAAAATCTCAATGCACTTTCCCCTTCTCCTTCTTCATCTTCCTCAACAGCCTCAACGACTGCTAGCGGGGGAGGAGGTGCCTGAACCTTTTTCGCTACCGGCATGCTGTCAACCAACACTTCTTCAAGCGCTCTTGCTTGTGTCGCGGTGGTTGGGATCTCCCTTTCTAGTAGTTTTTCGCGAAGGGTTTTCCAACCAGGGACAACTCCATCAAATTCATTTTGCACAATCAACGTTCCCGCTGTAAGTTGCTGGGGAGTGTAAGATTCTCCCTGTTGAGCAACTGCAAGCTGGTTTTGCGCTACGTCAGCAGGCGCAAAGTGTTGTGTAAGAATCACACTAATCGGAGCTGGTTGTTGAGGCGGAATGTCCACGCCTCTTGTTACAACTGTGGTATTGGGGGGTTGATTCATATCTCCTCCGTCTCTTCTGGTTTGAGTCGCAACTGTAACTAGGCGCCCTCGCATAGGGTTTCTTCTCCGAGCGCTTCGGGGATTCCTTATAAGTTTTCGGGCAAGCGTTCTTATAAAGCCATCTTTACCTTGTCCCACATCATCAATTCTCCGTGCTCCGCTAAGAGCTACAAACAAATCATCGCCTATTTCCTCATCCGTTCTTGGTGCTGGCAAGAGCGCCGTTGGTTGTGCCATGTTTTTATCTCCTTTTCATGACGAGAATTCCGGCAGCAACAAACACTGCAGCGATAAAAAACCATTTAGGCAAAATCCCAGCTTTTTTCAAGGCTTGGCTTTCTGAGGGAACAATTTCCCTTGGCTTTGGCTGGAAAAATAAATTCTGAAGCATTGTTATGACATCAAAACTAACATCCGTTTGTGTAGTGTTAACCACAGCAACAGTATTAGTATCCCAAGTCTGTACAACACAAACTGGATTTGTAAAATACCAAGCGCCGACCTGCATTTCCGCGCAACCGTTGTTCCACGGAGAAGTTTTTGCTATTCCCAAATGTGTATGCGCCGGAATACCCCATCCTTGTTCTGAAAAGGTTGAAAATACCAGCACCCCGTTTGGATAAACGGTAGTACTCTCGCCTTCATAACCTAAAAGGTCGTGAGGATTAATGCATGTTCCGTCTGAAATAGCGTTTAGCAAAAGATCGGAATATCCTGCAAGATGCCACATCTCAATTCTTATATTATCTTGTTCCAAAACTAGTCCGTGCCCGCCTTGGCCAACAATATCATCAACTATGACAACACGGCCTCCGTTTGAGGGGCAGGATTCGATAGGGGAGTAGATAAGTTTTTCTTGCGAAATTATATCTAACCCCGGATCGTTGTAATGACTTGCTCCAGAAGAATCCGTCCAAGTGCTCCAATGAAAGCCCTTCCCGTCTTGACCGGGAGAGTTGCTTGTTACATGATCTAATAAAGGGGTACTCCCAGGATATGGTGAAAAAACGACATCTTCGCTTTGTGCTTCTGAAATAGAAATAAAGCCGGCACATCGAACTATAAGATATGCAAATAACACGCTTACTTTAAGCGTTTTATGCCACATCCCAGCCTCCTTTCGTTTGATTTAATCAAAACTGATCAAATCAGCAATCAATCTATTGAGTTATCAAAGAGCCTAGCCCATATTCATACATTGAAACTACCCCACTATAGGGTAATATTCAGATTTGGGGCTAATTTTATTTAACATAGCAGTTCTCTCCGGGTAGTTGTGGCTATAGTAACATTTTAATATAGGATACGCAAATCACTTCTTATCTGCGGATTTTTCTTGCTTTTCTTTAGGTTCTCTTTTTACACCTTCTTGACCTTTTTCTCCTTCCTCTCCTTCGCCTTCTTCCTCTTTAGCCTCGGCAGTAGCTTCTAAAGCTTCAACAGCAGCCTGTTCACTTATTACTTCTTCCTCTTCTTGAGCCATCTTAGGTTCCTCAATCTTTAGTATTGTGTCGTTCTCGTCAGCATTTATAACTTCTACTTTTTTTCTATCGTATACAAGAAAGCTAATTTTTATATCCTCGCCTATTGAGGATAAATTAGAAACATCGATAACAAATTCAGAAGGCAAATCAGTTGGAAGTGCCTCAACTTGTAAATCGTGAATAAGTACCAGCAGTAGTCCTTCACCACTTTTTAATATTAGGCTCTCTTCTTCTCCGATTATTTTTATAGGAACTTCAACTGTTACTTTTTCTTTAAGATCCACTTTATGAAGGTTTGCGTGTAAAGGAAGTGATGTTACGGGATGTAATTGTACTTCGCCAATTAGAACCTGTTCTGTCTTGTCCCCAATTTTCAAGCCTATAAGCGCAGTTTCGCCAGCAGATCTATATACTTTCAAGAAGTTTACAACATCAATGGTTACAGGAACAGAATCAATTCCGTGTCCGTATATTACAGCTGGTAATTTATGCTGTCTTCTAAGTATTTTTGTTTTTTTTCCAAACTCTTTTCTTGAGTGTGCAATAAGTTCCATAAATTCTTTCTTTTTAAAATCTGGTGTAAGTCCAAAAGCTCGTCATAAGAGACGTTTTTTGCTCCAACAAACTTTCTAAGTTCCCCTCCCATTAAATCAGATACAATCGGCATAATCCCAACTCCGGCCATTGTAACTGTAATAACACTTTCTGCTTTGCAACTAAGACAAGTGACATGTGCTATAAGAGCGATGGGCATTTCACTTACCGGCACAACACTCGCCCCGCCCAGGCTCGTTCCGCATTTATAACAAAAAGTTTTGGTCAGCTGTTCCTGAATGTACTGTTTTTCTATCATAATATCGGCGCTCTTTTGGAACGTTCCCCATTGTACTTTCAATACGTGCTTACGTCAAGACGGCATTATCTAGCTACACTAGTTAATCTTAAGTTCAAAAGCATTGTCTGTGTTGAGTTTTCCGGTGTACTCAACTAGTGTGCCCGAGTATTTAACGGTTGGTTTCACACTTTGTATCTTCATGCCAAAGGGCGCACTGAATAGTAGTTTGTAGTTGTCATCCTGCGTTCCAGGCTGTTTTTGCCAATAAAGTGAATAGACTTTTCCGGTTGGTGTTACTGAAAGTGATTTAGGCAAATCGTATCCGATTACTACCTTAACTGTTTCTCCCGGATTAAGCACAAAACTGGTTTCAAACGAGTTGTAGTTTTTAACTTTTGTAATAACTATATTTTTAAAGACGTCCTCTTTTGTACCATCAGCTTTAATAACACTTGCTTTTGTTAGTCTAGTTCCTGCTTGAGTTAATATCCTAACATAATCTTTATATGGTCCCCCTGGCCAAGCATTGTCTTTTCCTGTGTGTTTATACGTTAGGGTTACCTCTCCTCTTAATAAACCATCTCTTGTGTCGGAAGTAATTTTATATTCCATAGTATTTTTTACATAATAGTTAGCTTTAGTTCCCCCGAGATTTGAGTTTACAACGTAGAGATAGTCTTTATCTGTTTTTATTAAATTTCCGTTCCACCCTTTTTTCTCGAGCTCAGAGTTTAATGGGTTATTAAAGAAATATATAGATAAGTGTTTTTGATTTAGCATTTCCATAATTTCTGAAGCAAGGCTCGGCATTTTTTCTTTTGGAAGCGCGAAGAGTTTTTCAAGAAGCTTACCGCCCAAAATTGTTAAGAAAGACTTTTTTTGATCAGAGCCTGCTTCAAAGTTAAAATCACTGTGAAATTGAGTCCTTTCGTAAAGGTTATTACTGTTGATTTCTTCGTTGTAAGCAATTAAAAAAACCGGACCCGTAATTTTTATAAGACTTGTTGCAAAATGAAGATCAATTGCAATTACACCATCTACTTTGTCACTGCCGAGCTTGTTAAATAAACTCACAATAGTTGAAGCGCTTTCGGGAAAATCCGGATTCCAGTTAGCATTTCTTATGTGTAATTGTTCTTCTTTAAGAAAATCCTGAATTTGTTTTGGGGCAGGCGTGAATATCCCTTTTAGATCAATTTGCCCGTCCGGGTTATAAACGTCATCAATTGAAAGGTTTGCGATTTTTCCTTTATTTAGTTCCAAAATTCCGTATGATCCTATAAATCCCCCTGTTGCCCTTATTTCGTTTGAATTCTGAAAAAGTATCAAATATCTTTTTGTCTCATTTGAGCCCATTATTTCAGGAATCTGTGACGCCAGTAGTTCTCCTATATCAAGCCCGTCCGCAAAATCCAATAAAATGCCATTGTAGGCTATTATTTTATTAGAAATGGAACTTGGGAAAGTTGTTAAATCTACCTCGTTTAGATGTAGTTGAGCCAATTGAAGATTATTTTTCGCGTTTTCAAAATCAGATTTTGTGTTCTCAAATTTTGATACATCTATTTTTAAATCTGTAGTTGGCTTTAAGATTTCGGAGAGAGTTGTAAATGGTGTTGAAGCCTTTGAGGTATAATAAATCGCCTTTGACAGGTATGCGCCTGATGTTAGGGCATTTACTCCTGAAGTATGTAGCTTTTCTTTGCCGGCCACAAAAAAGACCCAACCTAGTTTGTTAAACGATTTCTTTGCCTTAATGAATTCTTGAAAAGATTCATTTGCCAGATCCTTTGATTTTTTTGTATCCAGTTGGGCAAGAGCTTGCGGGTATTTCTGCAAGTCACTCACCGCTTTATTTAAATGAACATATGTTTGAAATGCAGGTATCCCAATAAATATTAGAGACAAAGCAAGCAACGAAAATAAGAGTGCTATCAAATATGTAATTTTGTTATGATGAGGTGTAGTTATTTTTTGCGCTAAGGGCCTTTTTGGAATATTTAGTTTAGCTTTTTGAAAAAATCCTTTGAATGAGAAGCGCGCCTTTGATTGTGTAAAATCATTTTTAGTTTCCGTGACTTGCTGAATTTCTTCCGCCCCAATGCTTGCTATACCTCCGCCAAGTTTTTTTAATGCTTTTTCTTCAGCTTTATTTTCAACAAGTTTATTTAACTTAAATGAATGACTATTTACTTCATATCCAAACCACGCCAAGGTTTTGGTCGCGCCTTCTTTTAACTCAACCTTTGCATCCCATTTTATTTCTCTAATAGATCCTCTTTCTGAAATTTTTGGTTCGGGCGGGAGTATATTTTGCCCTTTTGGCTTAAAGTCAATTTGTATTTCTCTATCAGCAAGACTTTTTATAAGATAAGTTGTTTCCAGAACTGCGTGAGGCTCTTTTTGAACAAACGAATATATTTTTCCTTCTGTTTTTTCGGCAAATAAAGCTTTTATTAAGCCAGAAACAGCGTCGGAAATATAAAGATAATATTCTTTTTCGGTTCCATCTCCGGTCACTGTTAAGTTTTTATTTTCCATTAATTCTTTAAGCAGTATTCCAAGGCTTCCGCTTGAGTTTAGATTCATTCTTGGGCCGTAGACTTCCGGAAGTCTGGCAATTCTCACATTGGTTTGATTTTTTTTGAAGTACTCCCAAACCAAAGCCTCGGCAAATCTTTTGGCTTCGGAAAGAGAATATTTTTTTTCTTCTTCTTGAGTTTGTCCAAAATAATGCTCAAGATTTATTGGTGAAATTAAACCTTGATAAACATTAATAGATGATGTTAACAAAAATTTTGCTTGAGATTTGTTTGCCAGATCCAAAAGATTTTTTGTTCCTAAAGCATTTGTTAAGAGGGAATCGAGATTTACATTATCTTGTGAATATAAGTATGATTCAACGCCCGCGAGATGAAAAATATAATCAACACTATCTATATTTTTTGGAAGTCCTTGATTAATATCAACATCAAAAAGAGCAAATTTGGGATTTTGCAGAAGGGAATTCACATAAACATCTTTTCCAACCCTAAAGTTATCAAGCACAATTACTCTCGCATCTTTAAGCAGCATTGTTTCAGCTAAGTGCGAGCCTATAAAACCAGCTCCGCCGGCTATTAGAACGGTTGGGGCTAGGGCAGATTTTTTTATTACACTTTCTGTGGGCATAGTGTTTCAATACACACAAACACCCAATTTTGCTTTGGGCAGTCGAGTTCGTATTGTTACCTTAGTATATTTGGACTAGCGGTGTTTTTCAAGGCTTTCCAATCCTGTATAATGTACGCGTGGAATTAAAAGACCTATATATATTATTAAAAGCGAAGCTCCATCTGGTACTTATTTCTGGTATTATATTTGGTTTATTTGGGATTGGAGTCTACTATTTTTTTCCTCAAAGCTTTATTGCGTCAGGATCTTTTTTTGTTACAAGAATGGTTGAAGATAGTTCCGGTAATTATTTTGCTTACGAAGGTTACTATGCCCAACAAACAGCCTTTTCACATTCAGATACAGTTTTGGGTTTGTTTAGCAGCGTGAATGTAAGAAAGAATGCTCTTGAAGGTTTAGGAATTATTGTTAACGAAACGTCATTAAGAAAATTTAATCGCTCAATAAGAGTTAAAAAAGAAGCTCCGCAAATTATAACGTTAAACGTAAAAGGTAAAAGTATTTCTGAAGCAGGTTCAGGTTGGGTTGCATTTTCTAAAGCTGTTCTTAACGCCCATGAGATTCTTAATCAAAAAGGTGATCCAAAATTGTCCCTTTCCATGGTTGAAAATCTTCCAGTTGTTCATAAAACATATAGAAGCTTGTATATTAATTTAATCGCAGGAATTTTATTTGGTGTTTTTATTTTAATTACATATTTAGTTTTTGAAGAATATATTAAAAAGGAGTTATGAAGGGTATTTTACACACAGATGGCGGTTCAAGAGGGAATCCAGGTCCCGGGGCCGCAGGAATAGTTTTAACTAACCAGAATGGCGAGGTGATTAAAGAAAAGGGGGAGTTTTTGGGGGTTTGTACAAATAATGAAGCTGAATACAAAGCTCTTAGTTTCGGATTGGCTTTGGCTTTGGAATCTGGAATTGATGATTTAGATTGTTACCTTGATAGCGAACTTGTTGTTAAGCAGTTAAAAGGTTTATATAAGGTAAAAAATTCCGGTTTAAGTTTGTATTCTGCAAAAATAAAACAGCTTGAAACAAAATTTAAAAAAGTTACGTACATCCATATAAAAAGAGAATTAAATAAGCAAGCTGATAAAATTGTGAATGAGATCTTAGATCGTAGGTTTTAGATATGAAATTATCTTGCAGAGAAGCAATTTATAACACATTAAGTTATTCCGCAGTTTTTAACTACCCATTAAGTTTTCACCAACTTTGCACTTATTTAATTTGTAGCGAGAAAATTAAAACATCCGAACTGAAGGTTGAGTTAAGTAAATTAGTAAAACAAAAAATAGTTAGGTTTGGAAGCAGCAGGTACTACTTGTCTTTTATAAAATCAGCAAATTGGTATGAAAGATCAATGAACACAAAAAAATTATTAGCCGAAAATAATTACGTTTTTAATATTTTAGGACTTGTTCCGTGGGTTAAGCTGATTGGTGTAACGGGCACCGCAGCAGCTTATAACGTATCAAAATCCGATGATATTGATGTGTTTATTGTTACCCAAGTCGGGAGGGTTTGGGTTACCAGATTTTTCGTGGTTTTACTGTTAAAGGTACTGGGAAAATACAGAACCGATAAAGCTCCTGAGGGAAAAATTTGCCCGAATATTTTTATTGATGATTCCGGATTAGAGTGGAATGAAAAAGCGCAAAATTTATATGTAGCCCATGAAATTTTAAAAATGATTCCGGTAATTAATAAAAACGATACTTACTTTAAATTTATTAGGAGCAACAAGTGGGTGTTTAAATATTTAAACAGAGCTTTTATACATGGGGTTGATTCCGAATTGAAAAAGAGAGGGGAGTCACTGGTAGATTTACTAGAAAGTATCCTAATGAAATATCAAATCTGGTATATGCGCAAAAGAAAAACAAATGAAGTTACATCAAAAAGTTTCATACATTTTAACAGGGTTGATAATACTAACAGGATTTTAGATAAGTATGTGGAGATAAAAAATAATTATAGATAAACTACATCACCCAATGATGCTACTACATCACCCAATGATGCTACTACATCATTCCGTCCATGCCACCCATTCCACCTCCGGGCGTTCCGCCTTGAGCGTGTTCATCTTCTTTTTTAGGAGCGTCGGCCACCAAGCTTTCAGTAGTTAGTATCATTATGGCAACTGAAACAGCGTTTTGCAAAGCGCTCCTGGCAACTTTTGCAGGATCAATTATTCCATCTTTTACTAAGTCTACGTATTCCATTGTTAAAACATTAAGTCCGATGTTTGGATTTTTTTCTTCTTGGGCCTTCCTCTCAATGTTTCCCATTACCCTTCCGGAATCTTCTCCGGCGTTTTCAACAATCATTCTAATTGGTTTTTCTAAGGCTTTGTATAAAATTTCAGCACCTGTTGCTTCTTCGCCTTGAAGTTTTGTTTTTTCTAGCACCGTTCTTGCTCTAAGAAAAGCAACTCCTCCGCCAGGAACAACTCCTTCTTCAACCGCAGCTTTTGTTGCGTTTACCGCATCCTCAACTCTTAACTTTTTCTCTTTTAATTCTGTTTCCGTCGCCGCGCCAACTTGAACAACCGCAACTCCGCCTGTAAGTTTTGCTAGCCTTTCAATTAACTTTTCTTTGTCGTAGTCGGAATCTGATTGATCAATTTGTTTGTGAATTTGAGCTATTCGATCTTCTAAATCCTTTTTAGTACCTTTACCGCCAACTATAACAGTGTCGTCTTTTGTAGCAACAACTCTCTCCGCTCTTCCCAAATCCTCAACTTTAACGGAGTCAAGTTTTCTGCCTGTTTCTTCACTTATTACGTTCGCGCCCGTTAATACAGCCAAGTCCTCAAGCATTGCTTTTCTTCTATCGCCAAATCCCGGAGCCTTAACAGCAAGAGCGTTAAAAGTTCCTCTTAGCTTATTTACTACAAGTGTGGCAAGGGCTTCGCCTTCAATATCATCCGCAACAATTACTAAGTTCTTAGAAACCTTCACTAAATTTTCAAGCATCGGTAAAAGATCTTGAATGTTTGAAATCTTTGAATCAGTAACAAGAATATATGGATTTTGAATTTCGGATTCCATTCTATCAGGATTTGTTACAAAGTAAGGCGATGCGTAACCCTTATCGAATTGCATCCCTTCTTTATATTCAAGCTCCATTTCAAAACCCTTTGATTCTTCAACAGTTATAACTCCATTGTCTCCAACCTTTTCCATTGCCTCCGCTATCATATTCCCGATCTCAGAACTTTGAGCCGAGATAGTTGCGATTTGTGCCTTTTCTTCTTTTGTTGAGATTTTTTTTGATAGTTTTGCTATTTCTAAGACTACAGCAGTCGTTGCTTTTTCAAGACCGTTTTTTAAAATCATTGGATTTGCACCTGCGGAGATATTTCTTAATCCTTCTTCAACAATGGCTTGAGCAAGAAGAGTTGCGGTTGTGGTACCATCTCCTGCTTTATCGTTTGTTTGAGACGCAGCCTCGCGAACAAGCTGTGCGCCCATGTTTTCAAATTTATCTTCAAGTTCTATTTCTTTTGCTACAGTAACGCCATCGTGAACAACTTGAGGAGATCCCCAGCTTTTATCAAGCCCAACGTTTCTTCCTTTTGGGCCAAGTGTTGTAACTACAGCTTTTGCTAGTTTATCAACTCCCGCTTTTAATTTTTTTCTGGCTTCGTCGCCGTAGATTATTTGTTTTACTGACATACTAATTACCTTTCATTAAATTTATGCTTCCACTATGGCTAAAACGTCTTCTTCCCTAACTAGCAGGTATTCTTTTCCATCAAGTTTCACTTCGGTTCCGCCCCATTTTTTATACATAACAACATCTCCCACTTTTACTTCAAGCGAAACTATTTCGCCTTTTTCATTTTTCTTTCCTTTTCCCGTCGCGATAATCCTCCCTTTTTGTGGTTTTTCTTTTGCGGTGTCAGGAAGAATTATTCCGGATGGAAGCGTGGTTTCTTGTTCCAATGGTTCTATCATAAGATAATCCGCTAAAGGTTTAATTTTTTCTTTGGCAGTTAAACTTGTTTTGGCCATACTAATTACTCCTGTTAATTAAATAAAAAATTTTCAAAAGCATTGCGCGTGTAGATATATAGCACTCAATAGGCACGAGTGTCAATAGGGTACTCAATTTGACTTAGTGATATATAATATAGGGTACGTATCGCAAAGGAGAATAAAGATGGAGAGTAAACCGAAAGGCTTTTTGCTAAAGTGGAAATTACGTAGTTTGCGAATTTTGTGTGCGGTAATTTATGTCTTCGTAGCGCTATTTTTTACGTTTTTGAACGTTCGTGGGTATTACAGAAATCCGGGTAATTTTACCGTAAAGGCTATTTTTCCAGCTGAGTTATCTTTAGTTATGGAAGTAGCCAGGCCAAGAGAGCATATGCCAAACGGTTTGGTAACAATTCCAGGAGAAGTTTCGGATCTTGTTGGTGCAAATATTGCGGAAGCATATCGGGTAATCACGTGTTTTCCCGAAAAAGAAGCCGGTCTAGTGTTTGGTCATGAAAATGTGTGTGCTTTAGAGTTGTATGTATGGCGCGGGGATGGGTTGCCAACCTTGTATATTACAGATAAAGAGCCCGTCGTTTTTGTGGATCCAGCGGATTACGGGATGATTATTAAGCCAGGTAGCTACAATAAGTACTATATATTTGAACCTAGAAGCACTCCGGAAGTTTTTGGAAATACTGTTGTTCAGACCTTCCACAAAACATCAACACCGAGCTTTTTCTTTTTTGGCTCACTCTCAACCTTGTTCCGCTTGCTTCTAGCTTGGGGTCTGTATCGGTTTACGATATGGCACATAAAATCGTATAGGATTGATAACCGAATTTACGAGACTTTTTCTGATTGAGAATTCTTCGCCGGCTTATGTGGAAAGTTTTCACCTAGGCCGGTTTTTTTTGTTTTGTATTTTTTGGAGGCCGAAGGCGACTAAACTCTTAAAAAGACTGTCTTTCAATAATTCGTATCTTTGTTTTGCCTATAATCACAAGCTTGCCTTGTAAATCGCGTAGTTCAGAAAAAAACGCTATAGCAATATCAATAATCTCGCCCTTGTCCATCTGATTTATGGATTCGATCACAACCCCACTACTTCCAGAAATATCAAATGTAAAGATATCACCAAATCCTCTATCGAAAGTAAATAAAACCAATTTGTTTTTATAAGCATAATTGAAAACTTCAAGATCTGTAGAGCCAGACATTTTTATTTCATGAACAGTTGTAATTTTATGTCCAGCTAATCTTAACGCATCTATTATATCTTTATGTATACATTCGTCAGAAAGTATTTTGTACATTGTTAAGAAATAACTAAAGTTTCTTCTTTGCCCAATATATTTGCAGTGTATTCAAGTGCGGAGATAGTCCCTGCAGTAGTTACACTGGGATACTGCTTTGGTATATCATATACTGTGTAGCCAGCTTTAAGCAGACTAATAACATCGGCAACAGCGACCCTAGTGCCGTCAATTGTAGGTTTACCAAACCTAACCGTTGATCTTATTGTTATCTCTTTTGGTCTTTTTTTGTCAATTGCATTTACCATATTCGCATTATACTCTTTTTTCAAGAAGGTTTTTCCCCCGCCACAGGCGGATTGCAGACCCTCACTATACTGTTTGGAAACTTTGTTGGACGCCGAAGGCGATCGGAATCGTTTGCCACTGGAGGCCTGGATCGGAATCGAACCGACGTATAAGGGTTTTGCAGACCCTCGCCTTACCACTTGGCTACCAGGCCACGTTGTCTAAAACTTACTTTTTATCCATTCTCTACCAATTCCGCTTTTGAGCCATTTTTCCCTTCTTAAAACCTTATTATATTTGGTTAGCGAAGGATCGGAATCGTCCGCCACAGGCGGATTGCAGACCCTCGCCTGGACTTTATTCCCGCCACGGCGGGGAACTTGGCTACCAGGCCGGAACTTAATTGAACCTAAAAAACTAGTACGTTGATATTTTAGCATCAACGTGTTAATTTACTCATAGTACAGATATTTATGGAAATTGCATCATTTAAACCACAAAGAAATATCTCCCCTATTACAATTTTAATATACGTTTCGGTTGTTATAGCAATAGGTCTTATAGTTTATTTTGGTTCCGATGTTATTAAAAATATCAAAAACTTGGCGGGAAAATCACAGCTTTCTGTTACTGTTCTTGAAGGAAACGCCGAAGTATTTTTTAACGACACAAGCATGGGAAAAACTCCTCTTGACGCTGTCGATGTAAGGTCAGGCGAAAATAAAGTTTCGATTAAAAATGATTCAATGAAGTACGAAATTTCACTTGATTTTTTGCCAAATACTGAAGTGGCGATAGTTCGTGATTTAGGTATAAATGATACCTTTTCAGCAGGACAGAATTTTTGGTTTGAAAAAGGTGATCCAAAAGAGGTTCTAAATGTAATATCAGATCCTCCGGAAGCAAAAGTTTTTATAGATAACACAGAAGTGGGAAAGACTCCATATAAATCAACCAGCCTAACCGAAGACGATTATGAGTTACGAGTTGATCTTCCGGGGTATGAGAATAGGACGGAAAGAATTAAAATTAAAAAGGGAGCAAAATTAAATGTAGCTGTAAAGCTTTTTCCTTTGCCCGTCCCTTCAAAAGTTTCTTTGCTTGAAGGATCACAAGATTTGTATGATATATTTTCCGATAATACCCTTGTATCATCAAAACCTTCCTCATGGATCTCTGCAATTTTATACTGGAATAAGACTCGTGGAATAAATCTATCCGGCGCCGGTGTAAATAAAGAACCGGTTTTTGATTATTTTCTTGACTACAACGGCAGTGTTTATGACAAAGCAGGAAATATAATTAATGACGATACTGATTTAAAGAAACTTTCTGAAGCAAAGAAAGGCGCATATCTTAGAAAAGTTTCTGACGGAGCTGTTATTTCTGAATCCGCTAAGAAGACATATGAAAAAATTAAAGGTGCTGTCTTGGGTAAGAAAGTAAAAGTATTGGATACAGGTTTAGGCTGGTTAAGAGTGAGGGATTTACCAAATTTAAACGGAAAAGAGCTGGCAAAAGTTAATGTGGGCGAGCAGTTTTTGATACTTGAAGAAAAGACTGGTTGGACAAAAATAAAAGTTTCAGAAACTGTACAGGGATGGGTTTCTTCCGATTACGTTCAGGAAGTAAAAGTAGTTATTAAAGTTAATTGAGTCCTTCGTGCCATTGTAAGAGATCCGGTCTTAATTTTCTTATTTTCTCAATGCTGTTTTTATATTCCGCATCAAATCCAAGTTTTTTTTCGTACCCCGCGATTAGTACATAAACACCAACGTCATTTGGATATTTTTTCTTAGTATAAACAAAGAATTTTTTAACGGCATCAAAATATTGAATGTCTAGGTTTTCTTTTCCCGATTTTATGTATATATCATTTACGGCAATTAGATAATATAATGGCACGGAATTTCTTATTGTTACAAGATTTTTGGGATTTAAATTACGAGCTTTTTCTAGGCCCTTTAGTGCTGAGTATTTTTGATTATAATTTTGTGCTGTTAAAAATATTTTCGCTTCGCCAAGATGGTATCTGGGCTCGTTTGGATTAAGCTTCATTGCAATTTGGGCGTATTTTAAAGCCATTTCGCCCTTTCCTAAAGACAATTGTTTTTGTGAGCTTTTGTAGTATAGGTCGGCTCTATATATTTTCCCGAAATTTTTAATGACAAAGAAATATAAAACTATTAATAACAATATTAGTATTTTTTTCATTCTGCTTTTTGTAACCCCGCGATAAAAATAAAAAATAGAACACTTGTTGCAACGGTTGGCCATCCAAAAATGTTACTTACATAAAGCGCTAAAAGTCCAGGAGCATAAATATAGTTTTTAGATCTTATGATAAACACAAGTAGAAATAAATAAAGTAGAAGTGAAAAAATTCCCGTATCTGACCAAAGTTCTAAATAGTAATTATGTGGTTTATTAAAAACAAAATCCCATTCAGAAGAATAATTCATGGCTTGCGGGCGAAACTTTTGGAATTCATATGTAAAAGTTTGCGGGCCAGTACCGATAAGAAAAACTTTATAATTGCTAAAGACTAAATTTAAGGTACCATTCCAAAGTCCAGACCTTATGGATCCTGTATCAGAAATTTTATAAACAGGCGCAGAAGAATCCGCAAGTACGGTCTTATTAAGCGTTATTATTTTCTTTATGTCGGTTATTGTGTCTAGTATTTTTCCTTCAAATATTCCCGGATTTAAAATCGCAATTGCTGTTGAAATAAAAACTAATATTAGATATATTTTAAAATCCTTTTTTAGTTCGTTCTTTCTGAGAAATAATAAATAGACTGTTCCGGCGATAAATCCTAGAATACCGGAAACGGAATATGTGAACCACAAAGCAGAAAAAACTATAGTGTAAATCAAGATCCATAGGTAAAGCTTTGTTCTATCAATTTTTAAAATAATAATCGGTAAAAGCATTCCAATATACGCTGCGAGCCAATTTGGTTGACCAAACGTTGAGAAAACCCTAATGGAAGGATCTGTTTTATATATATTTGTAATTTGCGAAAAGTGTTGAAGAATTGCATATACGCAAACGGGCATTAAAGCAAGCAGAGAAACGCTAAGAAGTTTTTCGAAATCTTTTTTAGTTAAAATTTCTATGGAGATAAAATAAAGAAAAACATAAATAATTGTCGAAACTAAACCGCCGTTAAACCTTGTGTAATAACCCCAAACAGAAGTGTAAGGATGTGAAGATAATAAAGTTGAAATTATGTTTATAATTAAAAAGCCCAGAACAAGAATGTTGATTGGATTTTTAATATTTATCTTTGGTACTTTCCATTCCTGAACCTTTTTAATTGAATATAAAAGTATTATTGTTGCGCCTAAAAAATAAAGAAAAAAAGTTTTTGGAAATTCAAAAAGCTCAAAGGTAGATGTAGTAAAAATAAGGGGGGAAAAAAAGATGAGCACAACAAAAGAACAATAGATTAACTTGTCAAAAATATTTGACGGGCTTTTTAACATCAACTATCATTCTATCAGGCCGTTATGTTTTCAAGAATACTAATTAAACTTGTGGATCAAGCAGTTGTTCCTGCCATGTTGCTTTTGGTGGTTAGGATTTTGTCGGTTATTTTTGTAAGCAGGCACTTTGGTATTGAATTTACTGTCGGGCAGTCAGGCTTTGTTTTTAAAATGCCCGGAGACTACGTTTTGGTAAATTCTTACTCAACATTAGCTATGATTTGCGTTTTATCGGTGGGACTTTTATATATTCTCATGAAGTCTATGTATCTTCACGAAACCCATATAACACCCTCATTTACAGCCAAACTTTTTTCAATGAGACTTTCGTTTTTTATTCAGTCCTCATTCGATCTTTATTCTCAGGGCGTTGTGTGGATGTCTTACTTGTATCTTCTAGTATTTGTCGGAGCTTTAATGGTAATGTTTGGTTTAATTTATTTGTGGGTTTTGCTTTCCGCAGTTGTTTTGGCTATAATTTCCACTTACTTTTTTGTTGTTGATATAGAAAACGAAATGTTTCTTGAAAAATCCAAAAAAAACAACGATGTTAACAAAGAATATGTTTTAACATTTGGAGGTTCGAATGAATAAAATGTATAGATTTATAACAGATGGGGTGCTGTTGATTTTATTGTTCGGGCTTTTGGTCTTACCTTTATCAACAATCGGACTTTTACAGGTTAAAACAACTCAGACAGTTCCGACAGAAGAGGTTTTGTCAGAATCTACCGAATCAACCTCTTCAGTTTTAAGGGAGCCCGTAAATTATCAACATAATAGATACAATCCACAATAAAACTGTAGCTAAAATAGGTCTATCTGAAAGTAATATTCTTTCCGGCGACTCTCCGCCCTTTTTTTCATAAATTATGTATAAATACCTAGCGACTCCGTAAATGACAATTGGAATTGTAAGCATCATCCATTTTGGACTCTTTAGAATAGATGGAAGTATAGAAATAAGCGTATTTCCGGTAATTTGGGGTGAAACCTGAAAAGCAAAAAGAGAGTAGGCAACAATGCAAAATGATGCAGACATTGAAATCATGCTGTCAAGAAGTGTATCAGGGTAGTGCCTTAGGGTTTTTCTTGTTTCTGCGTCTACTAAATGTTCCGCAAGAATAGTTTTTTCAGATCTTCTTTTGCCAAAAGCCAAAAGTAATGATAAACCTATTGTTGTTAAAATAAGCCATGAGGATATAGAGCTATTAACTGCAAATCCTCCCGCGAACACTCTTAAAATAAAACCCGTTGCAACAACAAGGGCGTCTAAAATTATTACGTTTCTAAAGTACATCGAATAGAAAAGCTGGATAACCGCGTACGCAATTATAGTTAGAGTAAAAAAACTTCCTATAAATAACGCGGAGTATATTACTGCGGTTGCAATACAAGTAAATGCAATAAGCCACGCGAGCCCAAGACTAATTTTTTCCGAAGCAATTGGACGATTTTTTTTAATTGGATGGATTCTATCTTTTGGGGCGTCAATTATGTCGTTTATAAAATATGCGCCGGAAGAAACGATACAAAAGACTATAAAAGCTTTAAATTCCGCGATAAATACTGAGTGAACGAAAAAATTTCCTAAAAAAATAGGAGGCGCAAAAACGCTTAGATTCTTAAGCCATTGCCTTGGTCTTGCCGTTCTGATTATTTGGTAAAGAAGGTTAATCACACTTTGATAATATGGTTTTTGGGCTTTGTTAGCAAGTTTAGTTTTAAAAAAAAGCCTCACGACAAATTGTTTACATTGTCATGAGGCGGTGCTATTAGATAACTACATCCCAACCAATCCACTCCTTTGCCTCTTCTAAAGAACCAACTTTGTTTAGTGAGCCAAGGCCAAGTTTTCTGGAGCGCTTCATGAGCGCGCCGACAGCAATCCACGCCGTGCGCCCAGATCCTGAAATTGAGTCGTATAAATTTAGCCACTCATCAACCAAGATACTATTTACTACGTAGGTTTTTTCTGAAGTTAACATAGCAACCCACGCAAAACTGCCGTTTGAACGAATTAGAAATATGGCCTGCCCTCCATTTATTAGCATAAGAGTAAACGGGCCACCGTTTTGAAGCATCTCCTTAAATTGTTTTCTTCCAATATTTCCGTACCTTATGCGCATATCTGCCGTTTCCAGCACGCCGTTTGGGCCAATAGGAGTATTGGCTATGGTTGCAGTTGGAAACAGACGACGCAAAATATTTCTATCAAAATCCCCAAGTTGATGCGGAATTGTTACAACGGTTGCATGCTTTCCTGTACTAGCCGGCTTTTTCATCTTTCTCTCCTCGTCTTGAATTGGATAGGTTTAGAGATTATACACACTATAAGTATTTAGTCAACTTGCTTATTTAAATGGGTGGGTATATCATGATCTGACTTTATGCTGTTAACACCACATACATTTGTTGGAGTTGCCATTGCAACTGCTATCCCAAATCCATTTATTGCGGTTCCACTTTCGTTCGCACTGCATTTTGCTGGAGACATGGTTCCGCATTGGGATTTTTTCTCAAATACCAGAAAAGAAGAAAGGCTAGTTGGGTGGAGACCTTTAGCAGTTATGGCAGATTTAGTAATTGGCGTTGCTGTAGGATTAACTTTTACTTTGCATACTCTTTGGGTTTTACATAATCCTCACCTCGCATTAAACATTTTTCTCTGTGGAATTGCCTCAGTTTTACCGGACGCTTTAGAGGGACCTTACATTTATATGCAAAAAAACCCAAAAATCCTAAATTGGTTAACCAAAACTCAAAGCAAAATGCAGTTTCAAGCTCCCTTACCTTGGGGAGTTATAACCCAGATATTTGTGATATTTGTGTGTCTTTCTTTGATTTTAAGTTCAGCACGATTAAGCTAAACGCAACAACTCCGGAAGCGGTCATTATAATTAAAGGTAAGGCTTTATCCGAAGAGATTAGTGCAATGATTCCAAATACCGCCGTTGTTATCCAGTAAAATACCGCAATTTTTTTCGGACTCCACCCTCTGTCCAAAAGCAGGTGATGCAAATGCCCTCGATCCCCTTTATATGGAGCTTTTCTCTGAATTATTCTTCTTACCACTGTTATTAACGCGTCCATGAAAGGTATTAAAAGCACAATCGTTGAGGTTGCAATCTTAGCTCCGGCCATAATCGACAATGAGGCCAAGATTAAACCGGCCGAAGTTGCCCCAAAACTCCACATTATTTTTGACGGATGCCACGTATACGGTATTAAACCAAAACTTGCTCCGGCCATAATTGCCCCCAGTATTGCTATATTTTGTTGAGGAAGATGATTTGGACTTGATCTAAGGGCAAGAAAAGCTATTACAATTGCGGAAATCCCAACGATTCCGGAATATTGGCCATCAACGCCATTTGAAAATGAGATCATGTTCATAATCCATAGAATCCAAACTAGTGTAATAATCGCAGCAATAGGGGCAATAACAAATCCACCCAAATTAATTTTGAATTTGTCAAAGAGGAGCAATCCGTCAAAGGGATTACCTATAAAAAATATTTTTATTTGAGCAGCCAACAAAAATAGAATCGAAAGTGGCTGAAGAACTAGGAGCCTAAAAAGGGCATTCCCAAATAGTTTGTATTTGGTTGACGGATTTGTATTTGCAATATCGTCCAAGAAACTAATTAACGCGGTAAATAATACTGCCAGATACAAAGCAACGGTTTGTTTTGAAAATGGAATAAATAAAGTAGATACAAGTACAAAAGCTAATGAAAATATAACCCCCCCGCCTCTTGCTGATGGTTTTTTTAGAATCATGCCCGGATGTTCGTGAATTGATGGGTCTGTGATTGTACCCTTTTCTTTTGCGTACTCAATAAACTTCGGTGTTATTAAATATACAAGTACCGCCGAAGTCAACAAAGGCATAACTAGTTTAGCAATACTCGGATCCAAAAGAGGATCAAAGGCAATTGAAGAGGTATTTATTATTTTAAAAAGTGAATATAAAAGCAGAAAATTACTTGCAGTCACTGTTGCTAAAATAAGCTCTAAGCCGTATCTCAAGTGGTATTTTTTTGAAAGTATTGAAAATATTATTCCTAAAACCAATATTATTAATGAGATAAAAGGGATTAAGAAAATGTGAGATTTTGTTGAAAGCTGTTGTGTTCCCCAAGACATTACGTACCAGAACGGAATAACAGAGTTTAAAAACTTGTATCGTAAAGATAAATATATAAATTGGAAAATTACTAGAGCCAAGTTAACAACAACTATTTGAAGGAAATGTTCTGAATAATCAACACTCAGTTTATTTTCTGCAGCAGAAGACTCCAAGGCTTTTAAGCCTGGAGATGAATGCGTTTTCTTCTGCAAAGAAAAGAGGAGACTCCGGGCTTTAGACCGGAGTCCTTCATTTCTAATTGAAAATTTTCCTATAAATGCTAAAACTTTTTTCATGGGTTGATCCTAACCTTTTGGGTAAAGTACAAATTTTTCGATCGTTTTCCTAAAAGCATTCTGGTTTGTGCGTCTACAAAAGGAAAAAATGAGTAAGTAAGTAGATTTAAAATAACCACAGGTCCTTCCAAAAAAGCTAATATTTTTTTCCAAAACGGCCAATTTTCAGGTAACGGGCTTGCTAGTTTAAATCGTAAAATAGTTCCAGGAATTAAAAATATTAATGTAAATGTAAGGATGAAACTCATTGTTCCGGGCAAACTGTAAGCAAAATTTGTTTGTTTTACATTTGGATTAACAGCTGTGAGAATAGCAAAGCCGAAAGTTATTAAAAACACAACGTTAATAAGAAGCACGCTTCTCTCAAGATGTCTAAAAACCCAAGACATTTTTGCGAAAAACGGCACCTTTTTGTTAATTAAAAATCCCCTCATTGCCATTGGAACAGCCATAACTCCCCATCCCCACCTTAACAACTGTTTATATAAGCTAATATAAGATTTTAAGTAAGTTTCTCCTTCAACAGCATCAGCCGAATAGGGGATGTAATGCGGAGTGCCAACAAAGTCTCCGTCTCTTTTAAAAAAGGCTCTCCAGTAAAAAATTGTGTCATCAACACCAAGAGAAACATCCCAGTAATCAATATCAATTAAAGTTATTAGAGATGAAGAATAGGCTGAAAAAGTATCTTTAAGAGTTGGTTTTGATGTTGCCCAATCCGATATGCCCCCAAGAGTGATCGCGTTTGCTTCAATCCTCATCATCGTAGGAACTTGCCAGTGATTATTGTTGAATAAATGAACCGCGGTTGAATAAAACCTATTGTCTCTTTTGTCTGATGACAAATATAAATGTGTAAGACGCGCCAAGTATTGTTTATGTAAAACGTGATCCGCATCTAATGTACTAAAAATATAATTTCTTGGATTTTCTTCAAGGTCAAGTAAATGTTTAATGGCATGCTTTGCGCCCCAAGTTCTGTTTGCTGCCCCCGCGCCTATTGCTTCACCGGGAATTCCAGCGGGGTGAGTGTATATTAGGACTCGGTCAAAAAGGTTTTCCTTTTCACCTAAAAGTTCGTGTATTCTTTGTATAACTAATGGGGCGGATTTTTCTTCAACTGTATAAACAAGAGTAATTTTATTTATTGGGTAAGTTTGGTTTAAAATAGAATCAATCGGTTCGGAAAGAACGTCCTTTGATTCGTTAACAGCAGGTATTAATAAGAAATGTTTGACTTCGTTAAGAGACGCCGGAATGGTTTCTTTTTCCGGAAGTTTTGTAAAATCAAGTTTCTTACATTCCTCCATCCAATCAATCTTCAACTCGCGAACATATCTTCTGTACCCTACAATCATCCCAATCGTGTGTTTTATTGCAAGATAAACCCAATATACAGCCACGAAAGTTAGAAGATATACAATAATAGACGGTGCTAAAACCCCAAGCCATACAGGAGCTGTTATTAACGCCCAAGTTAGAGCTCCCGGAATTATTTCTAAGAATCTATTGAGTTTTTTTTCATGCTTTTGAGCTAGCTTTGCGATCATATCATTTCCAGTAAGGTAAATATCAAGACAGGTTGAACAGGTCGTAAGAATTTTGGGCAGTTATTTGGCATATGTAATTAAAATCGGCGTTTCTTGTCTCCGCCATCTTTTGTGCCGTTATTCTAACATATTTGGGCTCGTTAATATAATTTCTAAAGCCTTGTGGTGGTAAGTAGGGAGCATCCGTTTCTAATACGAATTTATTTTCGGGAACCTTTCTAACAACATTTAAAAGCTCAATTCCTGACGGATAGGTTATGATTGCCGAAAAAGAAAGATAAAAATTTAGTTTGAGAAATTCTTGTGCAACGGTCCAATTTGAAGTAAAACAATGCGCCACACCGCAAAGGTTTTTATATTCCGGTTTTCTTAAAATATTCAGAACTATGTCATCCGCACCCCTGTTGTGTATAACAATAGGAAGGTTGTTTTTGATGCAAAGTCTTATTTGCATTTCAAAGAGATCCGTTTGTTCTTTTATACTTCTTGCGTTTTGTTCAGGTTTTGTATCTATTCCGCATTCTCCAATGCCTACTATTTTCTTTGATGACGAAATAATCTTTTGTAAGGATGTCTCAGCATTTTTTAAATTAATACCTAAATTATCGTGAGGGTAAATACCAACAATTGCATATACCTCATTGTATTTTTCCGCAAGTTCAACCGCTTTTACGCTATCTTCCAAGCTTGTACTTATTGTAATTATTTTGCTAATACCGGAAGTTTTGGCATTATCTATAACTTCATTTATTCTTTGAAATAGGTTGTCGTCCGTTAAATGACAATGTGTGTCTATCAACATTTCCAAATTATACTGGCAATTTACTAATTGTATATGTTTTGGTATGCTTACTTCATGAAACGAACTTTTCTACCTGTATTAGTCTTTAGTTCTCTCTTTTTTATTGTATTACTTCCTGTTTTTACAGCTCGGGCCGAAGATGACGTGGCTAAACCAAATTTATTTATGAAGAAAAAAATGGGTATGCAGGGGGATGATCTTTTGAGAACGTATAAGGAGGCACGTGACAATTACTTAAAATTTAAAGGCGATTGTAAGAACATTGAATCTACCGCATCTAGTGATGCGAAATGCGGTAATTTTCCCCAGGTTGCTCTTGAGAAGGCAAAGCAAGCATTATTAAACCAACTTGACGCCTTTGATAGGGTATTTGAAAACCATTTGTCAAGATTAGAAGGCAAAACTGACGATAGGAGTACTAAAGAAAAAGAAATACTTAATAGCGCTTACGATGTCTATAAAACCACAAAGGAACAATATAAACAAAAAATACATGATGCAAAAACTATGGTTGAGTTAAGAGAAATAAACAAGAATATGCGCGCAGATATGAAGCAGGCTCTATCCCTCACTAGAATTGCCGGCGGAAGAGTTAATGTACTAAAAGCCACTGAACTTCTTTCAAGATTGAGGAAAAAAGCGGAAGAGGTAAATAAACTTATAACTAAAGTTTCCGGTATGGGCAAGGATGTAACAGTTGCTACTGAATATTATAATAAGGCAGTTACTAATATGGATCTTGCTCAAGCAAAATATGACGAAGCATTAAACTTATTTAAAAACATGACAAGCGAATCGGCCATAACAGATTCAGAAAAAGCACAAGCATTGGTAAAAGAGGGAAATTTACTTTTAAGAGATGCGTTTAAGAATTTAAAACTGGCAGTTGGTTCGTTAAGGGATTCTAGGGGAAAAATTTTAAAGGAAGGATCTGAAAGTGGAAAATGATATTCAACAAGAAGGTCAAGTTGTACAGCCGTTAGTTAGTTCTGTTGTACCCTCAAAGCCAAAGAAGCCCATTTTACTTATTGTGGTTGCTGTTTTAGCCCTAATTTTGTTAGTTTTACTAGGCGGTGCAAGATATTATGTAGCCACCAAACTTAAAATGATTAAGAATTTGACTGAATCAACCATTCCTGTTAAAGAAAGCACAGATTCGTCACAAACTCCAACTGTTGATGCAGCCTCTATTGATGCTTCAATTGATAGTATTCAAGGAGACCTAAATACATTAGATTCTGATTTAAATGCAGAAACTGAATTAAACCTAGATTCGTCGATTCTTGATATAAATAACTAAAGTAATAAAAAATATTCCAAGCAAAAATATATTTATTAGACTAAATAATTTGAACGCTCTTAAAGCTAAAACAGAAGTAATTAAAAGTACATTAAAGAACGACCATTTTAAAGATTTCCTATATACTTTTTTTTCGTCTTTAAAACCATGAATATATTTTTGAAAACGAAAGTATAGAGGAACGGATATTAAAAGGGATAGACATACTAAAAGTAATAAAAGAAAAAAGATTATGTTTCTTGTTGAATCCGGTTTGACAGAAATTATGAACCATGTAAGAAGCCCCCATGAAATTAAATCAGCAAAGATCACTGTGTATAAAAAGCCCGGCATAGGTTAGATTGTACCCTTAGTTGCATTCGAATCAAAGAAAGGTATAATTCTAAACTACATTCATGAAAAAGGAGAGGATGATGAAAACCCCTACAATAAGAGGGTACTTGGATTTATATCAGAAACTTTTAACTTTACATAACAGGCTTAGTGTAGCTGGAATAAGAAGGTTAAGTGCTACCTTAAATTTGCACAGATTTTCAGGTTTTAACACAAACGATAGGCTTATACATAGGGCGAATGAAGAAGATAAGCGCGGTTTAGAAGCGAGAGCTGCGTTTAAAAACGCACTTCAAGATTTTCTTAACCACCCGTTTTCTCGTGAAGCACAGCTTTCTAGGAAAACCGTGAAAAACGCTCTCAAATTTCATTTGAGGATTGATGTAAGGAGAGAAGGTGGCAAATTGTGTATATTATGGAAATGATCCGTAAGTTGAAGCACTTGGTGTGTTATCTTAACGCCAAGTGCTTTTCCTTTTCTTCTGTTAGAATACAATTATGGCTCCAAATGTTACGCTACTTATTCTTATTGTCTTTATAATCTCCACAGCAATTGGGATTGTTTATTTTGTATCAGTTCAAATTAAATCTCTAAAAAAAGATTCCGAAGAGGATAAAGTTTTAACAGA
>Ga0209542_10002926_pt1 | contig 37419 bp, 41 predicted proteins | sample RifCSPhighO2_01_FD_184028 | JGI IMG/M metagenome (GOLD analysis project Ga0209542, IMG submission 184028) | Soil microbial communities from Rifle, Colorado - Rifle CSP2_plank highO2_0.1 (SPAdes) (version 2) | ecosystem: Environmental > Terrestrial > Deep subsurface > Rock core/Sediment ... | reverse complement strand
CAATGTGGCGGGTCAGACGGGTTGGAACACTTGGAGCGTAAATAATAGAGTCTTTGTCGGTAATTATGCCATACCAGCAAATGGCCTCATATTTGTAGAAGATAATGTGTGGGTCGAAGGTGCTATAAATACTGCTCGAGTGACAGTGGCTGCCGGCAGGTTCCCAGATAACCCGGCTACTAGACCGCAACTTATAGTAAATAATGATCTCACCTATACCAATTATGACGGTACTGACATCGTCGCTCTCATCTCGCAAGGCAATTTGAATGTTGGCTTTGTATCTGACACTAATTTGCGCATTGATGCAGCTCTCGTATCTCAAAATGGTAGGGTTGGCCGCTATTATTACGAGGCTGATTGTACTACTTATTACACTCGTAGCTCACTGACACTCTACGGTATGATCGCGACCAATATTCGCTACGGCTTCGCTTATACCGATGGTACCGGCTATACCACCAGAAATATCATTTATGATGCCAATCTACTCTATGGCCCACCACCCTCTTTCCCACTCACTTCCGATCAGTATGAAATACTCTCTTGGGAAGAGGTGATATAATATGTTGATGAGAAGGCGTAATTTGGTTATAGCCAATTGGAAGATGAATCCTGAAAGTTTAGAAGAGGCTAAGCGAGTTTTTAATTCTACGAAAAAGACAGTTTCTTTGATCAAAAATACAGATATAGTGGTTTGTCCTCCGTTTCCATTTTTATACCCACTTTCAAAATCAAAATTATCCAAAAATATTTTTTTGGGTGTTCAAAATATTGCAGCCGAAACCAAAGGAGCTCTCACTGGGGAAGTAAGCGCTGAAATGGTCAAAAATTCTGGAGTAGATTTTTCAATAGTTGGTCATTCAGAAAGAAGGGCGATGGGGGAGACCGATAAACTCATAAACAAAAAATTACAAACTGCTTTTAGTGCTGGGATCACTCCTATTCTTTGCATTGGCGAGAAAGAAAGAGACAAAGAAGCTACTTATTTGGAATTTATAAAAAATCAAATCAAAGAGTGTCTATCTAGTTTGCAAAAAAAATATTTAGTGGGCTTGGTACTTGCTTATGAGCCGATCTGGGCCATTGGCAAATCATATAAGGAAGCGATGAACCCGACTGATGTGCATGAGATGGTTTTGTTTATAAAGAAAGTAGTCGGTGAACTTTTTGGCAAAGACATAGCCGGCTCCCTCCGTATTTTGTATGGTGCTGCAGTAGAAGCCGAAAACACCGCTCTCCTTTTTGAACACGGCAACATTGATGGGCTTTTGGTAGGGCATGCTTCGCTCACGAGTCAGTTTGGGGATATTTTGAAGGCAGTGCCGAAATAACTCATCCCCTCTCGCCGGAGGCGAGTAGACCCTTCTCTTATTGCAAGAGAAGGGTCGCCTTCGTTCGAGTTCATACTATTTTGCCAATTTGCGTCATTTATTAATGTGTGTTATTATATGGAAAGGAGGCAGACTATGTCCTTGTGTACGCAATGTGGGAAGTATTTGTGTGACCATACACCCGAAGAGCGTGGTCAAACCTATGAAGAGATGATGCGGCCACTTACTACAGAAGAGGACCAGCTTCGTATAACTGAACCACCAAATTCTCCGAAGAAGATTGCGATGGCACGTCGCAATGCTCATCTTACGGTAGAGGGGGACACATCCCAATAACAACCCCGCCCGACGGCGACGATAACTCGTCCAGCTGTATCGGCCGGGTTTTTCGTTTGTATTTTTTGCCTTTCCCTCTCTTGCAATAAGAGAGGTAAGGGAACACTTATACGGAGTATACCGAGGCTACACGATAGTGAAGAGGATGAGTTATAATAGTGTTTATGAAATCAATAACTGAAATACAAAATTTTGAGGGTAAGAAGGCGCTGGTACGAGTGGACTGGAACGTCCCCATGACAGAAAATGGGGAAGTTTCTGATGCTTCGCGTATTGAAAATTCGCTTCAAACTATTGAATATATAAAAAACAACGGCGGTACTCCGGTCGTTATGAGTCATTTTGGGAGAGAGGGGCAGTCTATACAGCCTGTTATAGATTTTGCTAAAAAGAATTACTCTGTTTTTGAAGACGGAGTAGAATTTTTGGAAAATTTGAGGATGGACAAGAGAGAAGAAGAAAATGATGAAGAGTTTGCTCGAGAATTGGCAGCTAAAGCAGATATTTATGTAAATGACAGCTTTGCTACTTCTCATCGAGAGCATGCTTCTATTGTCGGAGTGCCAAAATTTTTACCAAGCTGTGCTGGCATTAATTTTATGAAAGAAGTGAAAGCTCTTTCTAAAGCTTTCGATCCCGAACACCCTTTCCTTTTTATACTTGGCGGAGCAAAGCTAGAAACCAAATTGCCGTTACTTCAAAAGTTTTTGAATATTGCAGACAAAGTTTTTGTAGGTGGTCTTTTAGCGGCTGAAGCTTCTCTAAATCCAGACATTTCACAGAATCCAAAAGTAATTTTTCCAGTAGGAGATATCAAAGCTCTAGATATAAACCAAGAAACTATAGAAGTTTTAAAGTTTAAAGTTAAAAGTTCCAAGTTTGTACTTTGGAATGGTCCGGTTGGTAAGTATGAGGATGGTTATGACTGGGGCACAAAAGAATTGGCCAAGATTATTAATAGTTCTGGTGTAGAAGCAGTGATTGGTGGGGGAGATACGGAGAGCGTTATCGATGAAATCGTTCAAAATAATCCCAAAATTTTCCTCTCCACCGCCGGCGGCGCTATGCTCGATTTTTTAGTGGATGGTAAGTTGGTGGGTATTGAGGCGTTAGGATAGGTTTTCTATAATTTTTTCTTTATTACCCTCAAAATCTTTGGGGTCGCCTGAAATTTCGGGTGATGGATAAATCCAAATGTGAGCATGCTCTACGTCTTCGCCATAGACTTTTGAGAGAATCATTTCTGTATTGAAAGCTTTTTGCTGGGCGAGAGCAATTTTCTTTACTACTTCGAAATAGGCGCCAACATTTGGTACATCCCAAACCCACCTGTGATGCTGTTTAGGAATAACTTGTACGTGGCCAGGGGAGGTGGGGTTGATATCAAGAAATGCCAAAAAGTTGTCGTCTTCGTAGACAATATGGGCTGGGATTTCTTTCCTCACGATTTTGCAGAAGATACAGGGTTGCATGAGGGTATTATATCATTTCTCTGAATATCAAACCCCACCCGGTCTACGACCACCCTCCCCTTGATTAAGGTGAGGGAAAACCCAATGCTAGAGTATAGAGTCTAAAGTTCAGATAAAGATCGAAGATGGCATGCCTTCCCTCCCATCAATCGAGGGGAGGGCCTACACGAATAGTGAGGGGTGGGGTGTGTTATCATACCTCTCATGCTCAAGACCTACACAACCCACAAAAAAATCTCCCCTGATCTTATAGAACAGCTTCTACACAACAGAGGTATAAAAACAGCAAAAGAAAAAGAGAATTTTTTGAATCCAGATTTTGTGAACCACTTGCATGACCCGTTTCTTTTGCCTGATATGGATAAAGCAGTAAAAAGGATTTTGAAAGCTATTGAAAAAGGGGAGAGAGTAGGTATTTGGAGCGACTATGATGCTGATGGTATACCGGGAGGTGCGCTTCTGCACGACTTTTTCAAACAGATTGGCTTCAACAATTTTATCAATTATATTCCAGATCGGCACGCTGAAGGCTATGGATTAAATACAGAAGGAGTAGAAGAATTAGCTAAAGATGGAGTTAAACTTCTTGTCACAATAGACTGCGGTATTAGAGATAATAAAGTTATTGATTATGCGAAAGAGCTTGGTATAGAAACGATAATCACAGACCACCATGAACCGGCTGATATGTTGCCAGAAGCATTTGCGATCATAAATCCAAAACTAAAAAGCTCTAAATATCCAGAAGCAATACTTTGCGGATCGGGGGTGGTATGGAAATTGATTGAAGCAATTTTAATTAAGAAAAGAGATTTAATAAAGGAGGGGCAGGAAAAGTGGTTGTTAGATCTAGTGGGGTTGGCGACACTTTCAGATATGGTGCCACTTACTGGTGAAAATAGGGCTCTAGCTCACTTTGGACTTTCAGTTCTTAGGAAAAATCGCAGGCCGGGGCTTCAAAAACTTTTTGGCATGTTGAAGATTAATAAGTTTAGTCTTACGGAAGATGATATCGCTTTCCTAATTACTCCTCGCATCAATGCCGCCTCGCGAATGGGCCACCCGCGCGACGCATTTAAACTGTTGGTCGCTACAGACGAAGCTGAAGCTGATGGGTTTGCTCGACATTTAGATACTATCAACCAAGAGCGTAAGGGAGTCGTAGCTGGCATAGTCAAAGAAGCCAAAAAGAGGATCAAAGAAAAGATTGAAAATTTTGGGGAGAAAGCAGTAATAGTGCTTGGCAACCCAGATTGGCGGCCGGCTCTCCTTGGGCTTGCGGCCAACTCTATAGCCGAAGAATACAATCGGCCAGTTTTTCTTTGGGGTAGAGAAGGTGGCGAGTTTATAAAGGGTTCTTGTAGATCTGACGGTACTACTGACTTGGTGGCTATAATGCAGAGTGCTGGTCTTGCTCTCCTAGAGTTTGGTGGCCATAAACTTGCTGGTGGCTTCTCTGTTGATCATGAAAAAATCCATACCCTTGAAGATGCTTTAATAGAAGCCTCAACACACGTGGTAAATAATAATCCAGAAATATTAGTGGATGCAGAAATAAGTTTGAGAGATGTCAGTCGGGAGACTACAGATAAGATTTCTCGTTTGGCGCCGTTTGGAGTAGGGAACGAAAAGCCTGTCTTTATTTTACGCGATGTGGTACCTGAAAAAATAAATCGTTTTGGCAAAGCCCAAGAACATTTATCGGTAAATTTAATCGATGGCTCACACAAAGCTCGAGCCATTTCTTTCTTCACTACACCTGATCAGTTTGGTGACTCTCTGAAAGAAGGCATCAAAACAAACTTGGTCGCCAACTTAGAAAAATCTGCCTTCGGTGGCCGTACCGAAATCCGCCTGCGTATTGTAGACTTTTTCTGATAAAATTAGATTTATGAAAGATACCAAGTTAATTCCAATGGAATTTGTTGAGAGAAAAATTTACTTAATTAGAGGAGTTAAAGTGATGCTGGATACTGATTTAGCTATGCTTTATGGGGTACCAACTTTTAGATTAAATGAAGCGGTAAAAAGAAATAAAGACAGATTTCCAAAAGACTTTATGTTCCAGCTTGCTTCAAATGAAGCTAAATCTTTGACATCGCAAATTGCGATCTCAAAAGGTCGTGGAGGTCGGAGGAGTACTCCGTATGTTTTTACCGAACATGGAGTTGCTATGCTCTCTTCTGTTTTGAATAGTAAGAAAGCAGTTGAAGTAAACATCCTAATAATCAGAGCTTTTATAAAATTACGAGAACTTTTGGCGACTCACAAAGATTTGATTTTAGAAATTGAAAAAATAAAAAGAGAGCAAAAAGGTCAAAATCAAAAAATCCTTTCCATAATTAGTGTCATTAACCAGATGCTGAACCCAGATATTCCACAAAAAGAGCCAATGGGCTTCAGAGATAGAAGTAAGAAGAAATAACTGCTAAAATCTGTTTCATGAGTAAGTTTATTATTTATACAGACGGTTCATCGAGGGGGAATCCGGGGCCAGGGGGTTTTGCCGCAATTATTATAAAGGAGGGGAAAGTAAGAGAGATAGGGGGTAGGGAGGAGATGACGACGAATAATAGAATGGAGATGAGGGCGGTGATTGAGGGATTAAAGAAAACACCACCCGTTCGACAAGCTCAGGGTAAAAAAGTTCTAATAGAGATTCATGCAGACTCGGAGTATGTGATCAAGGGAGCGACAGAGTGGATCAAAAATTGGCAAAAAAATAATTGGCGCACTAAAGCGAAGAAAGATGTATTGAACAGAGATTTGTGGGAAGAAATGTTGATTGAATTAGAAAAAAGAAATGTGACTTGGCAAAAGGTAGTAGGCCACTCTGGACACGAAATGAATGATCGCTGTGATGAGATCGCTACCAGTTTTGCTGATGGGGATAGAGTTTCATTAAGGAATTCATTTACATCATAATTTTTTCTCCCCTCTCATTTTGCAAGGAGAGGGGTTGGGGGTGAGGTAGATATATGATATACATCTCAATCGTTTCATTTATATTAGGAATTATTTTTGAACAAGTTTTTGGAATGGGTTGGAGCGTGGGAGCGTTTGTGTTTTTTGTCTCTCTAATTATTTATTTTGTTTTGTCGAGAGATCGTAAATATTGGGCCAAAATATTTTTGTTGGTTGGAGTTTCTTTAGCAGTCGGTATTTTTAGAATGAGTTTGGTGGATATTTCTCCGGATTCTGATTTGGTACAAAAAGTAGGAGAGAAAGTTTCTTTTGAAGCGAAGGTAGTAGATGAGCCAGACCTCCGAGATGTGAATGCAAGGTATGTAGTATCGTTAGAGGATCACAAATCAAAAATACTCTTAATTTCCAACAGATTTCCTGAATACCAGTATGGCGACATACTGAAAGTTTCTGGCAAATTGGACCTGCCCGAAAACTTTACTGGAGACACGGGAGTGGAGTTTGATTATATTTCTTATTTATCTAAAGATAATATCCACTTTTTGATTTATCAGCCTGCGATTGAATTGGTCGGTTCTGACAGTGGATTAAAAGTAAAAATATTTTCGGCACTCTACAATCTCAAATATAAATTTATAGAAAAAATATCAAATGTGGTGCCAGAACCAAACGCTTCGCTTCTCTCTGGTATGATTTTTGGAGCCAAGCAGTCTCTTGGCAGTGACCTGCTTGATCAGTTCAAAAATGTGGGATTAATCCATATCGTTGTCTTGTCGGGATACAATATTACCATTATCGCTGTAGGCATTTTTTATGTACTATCGTTTTTTGGCAAAAGAAATTTAAGTTTTATTCTTTCTACTATTTGTATTTTGTTTTTCGCTATCATGATCGGGCTTTCTGCTACCGTTATCCGAGCTTGTATCATGGCGCTCATCGCCATACTGGCTAGATTTTTGGGTCGGCCAGCCGATGCTCTGCGCTGGCTCTTTATAGCTCTGCTCCTCATGCTCTTATACAACCCCCTTTCGCTCTCTTACGACCCGTCTTTCCAGCTCTCTTTCATGGCTACTCTTGGGCTTATCCTTTTTTCTCCTTTTGTTTATCAGTTTTTATCTCTGAAGTTTCCATTTATTACCGAAAAGTTTGCTTTGCGAGAAATAGTCGCTTCCACTTTTGCTGTCCAATTTTTTATTTTACCTCTGCTGATCAAAATGTCTGGCTCTGTCTCAATAATTTCTTTTTTAGTCAATCCGCTTATTCTACCTCTGACACCATTGGTTATGGCACTCGGTGGACTTACTGGAAGCATCGGCCTCGTCTCGCATCTCCTGTCATGGCCATTTGGCACTCTCTCTTATTTTGTCACCGAGCTAATTATCAAAGTGGTTGAGTTTTCCTCTTCTCTCCATTTCGCTTCTCTTTTCGTGGGCTCTCTTTCTAATCTAGCGATTTTTGTTTGGTATGCATTTTATGGGTGGGTTTATTTCAGATTAAAAACCCCACCCGGCCTTCGGCCACCCTCCCCTCGACTGAGGTGAGGGAAGGCAACCATACTCACTCTATGTGGTTTTGTATTGTTTTCAATACTTCGTTCACGTTTTGTTCAACTTCTGTATTAGAAAATCTTAAGACTATGTAATCTAGTTCTTTAAAATATTTGTCTCTAATCTCATCGTATTTTTTGGATTCAAAGTTATTATGGACTCCTCCATCAATCTCAAAGATTAATCTTTTGTTTGGACAATAGAAATCAACAATGTAACCTCCCATACTATGCTGTCTTCTAAATTTGATTCCTAGTCTCTCATCTCGAAGATACCACCACAATTTCTTTTCTTGTGGTGTTTGATTTTTTCTCAATTCTTTCCTGCGAGACACTAGTGTATGGATATTATGTACTTTAGGCACGATACTCTAGTGTAGCGGTCTTCCCTCACCTTAATCAAGGGGAGGGACTACACGAAGTGAGGGGGTGGGGTGATTTATCCAGCTGCTTCTCCAAATTTTTTCTCTATAATTTCCCAGTTTAGGTTAGCGAAAAAGTCTTCAACATACTGCTTTTTGCCGGAGGGTTGATAGTCAAAGACGTATGAGTGCTCCCACATATCTAACCCAAGAATAAGTGAGCAATCCTGGAGTTGGCCCAAGTGTTGTTCATCTACCCAAGCATGCAAAAGTCGGTGCTCCTTTCTATCCAAATAAAGCATCGCCCAGCCGACTCCTCGAGTCATCGCTATGGCCTTAAATTCGGCAAGCCATTTATCATACGAACTCCACAAATAATCAAAACATTTTGCAAGTTCACCGTCCTTGGTCAAAGCCTTTGGGCCGCCCGACAAAGAGTCAAAGTAAACTTCGTGGTTTCTCATCCCGTTATATTCAAAGCCAAATCTTCTTTGGATTTCTCCCAGAGCATAGGCATTCTTTTCGCTATCTATCTTCATTTCTTCAATTTTTTCCAAAATCAGATTAGTATGCTTCACATATCCACTATAGAGCTTCAAGTGCTCCTCGATAGTTTTGGCTGAAATGCCTTTTAACTCTCCTATATTAAATTGTTTAGTCTCAAACGCCTTCATAAGTATTAGTATATCATATTAAATATGAACAAAAGATTAAAAATGAGGCTAGCTATTCTTACAGCTCTACTTCTTATAACTATTTTTTCTATTTATCTCGTAATTCAAGAAAGCAAGCAAGGCATTTTGACTGTTGCTTTCCTTAATGTGGGTCAAGGGGACTCTATATTTATAGAAGCGCCGTCTGGCAACCAGATGCTCATTGATGGAGGGCCTGGGAGGGGCGTACTTCGTGAATTGTCTAAAGTAATGCCGTTTTATGATCGCTCTATTGATGTGGTTTTGGCTACCCACCCTGATGCCGATCATATCGGCGGCTTGCCTGATGTTTTGAAAAAGTACAAATCAGAAATATTTCTGGAGCCGGGCGTAGAAGCAGATACGAGTATGTATAGAGAACTAGAAAAAATAATAAGTGAGAAAGGGAACTTGCCTGCCGATGAGGCAGGAATAAAAAAGATAGAAGCTCGCAGGGGTATGGTCGTGGATCTAGGTGGGGGAGCTATCTTAGAAATACTTTATCCAGTGCTTGATCCACGTGGAATGGAAACAAACACTGCTTCGATAGTAGCTAGACTAGTTTATGGAGAAAACGAATTTCTACTGACTGGCGATTCACCTGTAAATATAGAAGATTATCTGATTTCCCAAGGTGACACCTTAGGAAACAGCCCCAAAGGTGTCACCTTGGGATTGCGAGCCGACGTCCTCAAAGCTGGCCACCATGGCTCACGCACTTCTACTAGCGCTGAATATGTGGAAGCTGTGCATCCACAGTATGTAGTGATTTCTGCAGGTCGCGACAACAAGTACGGTCACCCTCATCAAGAAGTTTTGAATGTTTTAAATAATTTTGGTACGAAAGTTTTGAGGACTGATCAGGATGGGAGGATTGTGTTTGAGAGCGATGGAGTAAATCTTAAGCTCAAATAACTCATCCCCTCTCGCCGGAGGCGAGTAGACCCTTCTCTTATTCCAAGAGAAGGGTTCCTTAATAGTCTCCTAAACCCCGCCCGGAACATCCCCGAACGCTCGTGCCCCTGCCCGAACTTTGGAGGGCGGGGACCAAAGACACGCTTGAGTCTTGAGGCGTGTTAAGCTGATCTCATGAGGATTCGCCGTCTAAATCACTCTACATATCAGCATCAATACCACATAGTCTGGGGCACAAAGTATCGAAGGAAGTTCCTAAAGCCATATGTACTCACAGAACTCCGAAAAATACTCTACGCCACAGTGAAGAAATATCCGACACTCTGGATTGAAAAATTAAATACGGACGAAGACCATGTGCACCTGCAAATCGAAATACCCTCCAATATCACTGTCTCAGATGCCGTCGGAAAATTGAAGTCAGCCTCTAGCAGGTATCTACGCTCTAAATTCAAATTTATCCGTGAGATATATCTCGAAAAAGACGGTATCTGGAGTGTCGGGTATTTCTCCTCTACGATCGGATTAAACGAAACTCAAGTCAAACGCTACATCGAATGGCAGGGCAAGAAAGACAACCCACAAAACTTTAGATTATTCGCTTAGAATCCTCATGCCGTGTTGGAAACCCCGTACGTAGCGTAGCGGAGTGCGGGGAGGAGGTCATTATTCTCAAAATGGAGAAGAGGAACGAGTAGGAAGATATCTCTTGCGAGATGCTCGAGGAGAGCTCCCATACGTTTCCCTTACTCCATCTTGAAAACAATTTTTATTACTCCCAACCGGAAACCAAATTTCTTTGATTTCCGGATAAGAAGCCTCACTGCTGCTGTAGCAACAGTGAGGACTCGAAAAAGAGTTAAGTCTTGATAGCGGAGATCGTCACCTCAACAAAGGTGTCTTCATGCTCGAGACTTATGCGTGGCGAACTCACCCCTGCCAATGTGTCATCGATCGCAGTTACTCTCCACACCCATTCAGGTGACAACTCCCTGCTACGACTAAATTGCTCTTCTAAGGTGACTTCGTCACCAATTTCAATATTCTGCTTCATTTTTTCTCCTTCTCAACTTTGCATTTGCTACAAACCCTCGGGCCGCGCCCGAAGATCATTTTCAATTCTCTTTCTGTAATCATGCGCGCATCAAATCGCGCAGCGGCACATGATCCACAAATGACTTTATACGTACCGTCTTCAGAAAAGAAGACGGCATAAAATCCTGTATCCTCTACTCCTCCTTGAGAAGAGAAGAACAGGATTTTGACAAGGACTGCAAAAAGTAGTCCCAAAATGATGGCGTCGCCTGTGCCCATAAGACCTCTTTCTCCCTCGCTTCTCCCCGAGAGTGGGAATTTCAAACTTTTGCCACACAAACTTTCTATGTGGTCTTCCAAATATACAAACGAATTGAATGCTTGGAAGAATGGGTCACCGACAGGTTTGAACTGTAAGTGACCCGAAAGAACTACTGGAAGGATTCAGGTCGACAGATCGCCGCAGCGACGATCTGTGAAGACTCGCTGGCGATCAGCAGTTCGTGCTGATCCCAGCTATCCTCGGAGAAAACTCGGTACCGACGGAGACGAGCTCCAACAGCTACCATCTCTACGATCCCGTATTCAGTGCCTCGCGGAGGAGCTCCAGTGAACTCCACTGCCACGACCTCGGTGGCCGCGGATGCGAGGTGGAATGGAAGATTTCCAGCGACAATCTTGCCGCGAACTTCTTCCTCCGTCGCCTGAGCCAGTACCGGCGCGATCTCAAACTCCGGCGCCGTGCGCCGAATGAAATCAATCGCCGCCGGATGCCGACTCACGATAAGCCGCTCCGGACCGATGAGACCTCGGAGCCAGACGAGCTGGTCGAAATGACCGAGGTACACTTCGACAGTCGTCCAGTTTTGGTACTCGCCGTCGTAGATCCGTTTTCGTTGGCGGTCCACGACGATCATACCGGCCATGCCGATCACCTCGTTCACTGCATCATGTTCGGCGGCCACATACTTCGTGGCCCTCTTGAACAAATCTACTACTGCAAATCGGTTAGTCATCTGAATATCTCCTCTAGCGTAGGTCGCTACCCTTTTTGAACTTAGGAATTGTCATACAATCCCTCTTTCCAGCACTAAACTTTCATCTACTACCGGAGAAGAGGAATAACATTGTGGTCTTCTTTTTACAGAAATTTTTTCCACGTTTTCCAATTCTACCTATTTTATTGTCAGAGAACTGCAGTAAGTAAATTAAAAAGCGATAAGAGAGTTTTCTCTAGAGGACTCCCGAGAAAAGACTTTCTTATCGCTTCTTTGTGCTATTGCTAACACATTTTGCGACTAAGTCTTCTCCTCAGAGACCTAATCAGCATCATTACCTTACTAGTATAAGTATAGCATACTCCACTCCTTCTGTCAAGCTAAAAATCTATCTTCTTTTTAGATACGCCAAAATAGCCTTGCTTTTGCATGGTATTTCTCCCCTCTCCTGCATCTAGGAGAGGGGCAATTTGCCGAAGGCAAATGGGGTGAGGTTTTTCTTAGTGAGTTATATCAAACTCTCCTGCTTCACACTCTCTACCACAGGCTCCGGATTTGTAGAAGCGATATTTTCAACAATTGGTGTTTCTTGCTTGGCTGAAGCATGACCATCTACTTCATAAGAAGTATTTTGAGCTTCAAAGAAATTTACTAGCTCGAAGACATCTGTAGAAGTACTCATCCATTTGGCAGGGTTGGTAGCACCATAATATTTTGGCAGACCAAGCTCTTCGAGTCTGCGGTCTGTAACATACATCACATATTGGTTCACATAGTCAGCATTCAGTCCCAAGATACCGTTCGGGAAAAGATCTTTGTTATAAACCACTTCCAAATTTACACCTTCTACTATTATGTCTCTGATCTCTGCAGCAAACTGTTCAGTCAAGAGTTCTGGATTTTCTTCCAAAATATTATGTATGAGGTTGATACCAAACTGTAAGTGTAATGATTCGTCACGAAGCACCCAGTTGATCATTGATCCGAAGTTACGTAGCTGGTTGCGTTGGCGGAAAGAGAGTGCCACCATGAAGCCAGAGTAGAACCAGATACCCTCCATCACGATGTTGGTAGCCACCAAGTTGCGCAGGAAATCTTTTTTACCATCAATAGTTTCAATATCTATACTTTCTTCGGTCATCCTTTTCATATACTTATTGATATAATCTTCTTTGGCTTTCATTGAAGGTACTTGCAAATGCAGATCAAAAATCTTTTCTCTGTCAAATGGGAAAGTCTCTAGTACATATTCGAAAGCCACGCAGTGGTTAGCTTCCTCCCACATTTGTTTAGCGAGATAGAGATGACACTCCGGAGATTTGAGGTAAGGGTAAATGCCAAGTGCGATGGAGCGGTTGACGATCAACTCTGCTGGGTTGAAAAAGGCCATCAGGAATTTGACTGCATGTCTTTCGTCCTCGGTCATTTTAGAAAAGTCTTCCAAATCTTCTTTCAAAGCGATCTCGTGCGGGAACCAAGTATTGCGGACAGCTTGGTTGTAGAGGTCGTACGCCCATTTGTAGCGTATCGGGTGCAAGCTCATATCTTCTGGAGACGGTTTTCCTATCAACATATTTTTATTTTTACTGGCAACTATCACACTGAGCTCTTTCAGCTGGATCTATAGGGCAAACTTTAGGCCCTTCATTTTTATTTATTAAGACCGGCTCTGGTGTAGACATTTGGATGTTAGCAAATGATGTTGGAGAATGTACTATAGAAGGTATTGGCAAAATCGACTCCACCGGCTTCACTTCTTCGGGTACCAGTGATTTTTGGAGTGGTACAGCAAAGCCAGAAGTTTCTGGTTCACCTTTTTTTGATAGTCCGAAAGATACTGCCGCAAAGCCGACCTTACCGATCTTTTCTGCTTTGTTCACTCGGACTGTAGACTGCTCAGCAGTATGACGAGGCTTCATGTGTAAGTAGTAAGTGGTCTTCACTCCTTTTTCCCAAGCACTTTGATAGATCTTCATGGTCTCATCGATATCTCTGGTTTCCAAATACATATTTCTAGAAAGCGCTTGATCCACCCACTTTTGAGCTCGAGCGGCCACTTCGATGAAGGCATGCGGCGAGGTGGTGAAAGAAGTTTTGTAAATATTTTTGATGTGGTCTGGAATGCCGCTAATATCTCTAATATCTCCTTGATTTTCTATAATCTTAGTTTTGACCGATTCCCATAACCCCATGTTTTTCAAATCTTTGACCAAGTTGTGATTGATATCGACATACTTGCCAGAAATTTTGTTACGCGAAAATATTTGAGCAAAGCGTGGGTCGATGCCAGGGGTAGTACCCGCTACCAATCCGATGTTTGCATTTGGAGCGACAGCAAGTAGAGTAGCGTTGCGCATCCCCTGCTTCACTTTCTCTCTCAAAATATCCCAATTTAGACCTTTATGCTTACTTTCTTTTGACACGGTCAAACTTTGACCTCGCTCTTCTTCCATTCTCTTTATAGTATCGATCGGTACCATACCTTGTGACCAGCCAGAACCCTGCCAATTTTGATATGCTCCACGCTTCTTTGCCAAGTTGGCACTTTCATCAATAGCCATGTAGCTTATAAATTCAAAAATCCTATCAGCGAAATCAGCGACAAAGTCAGAATCGTAAGCCATACCGAGCTGCTCGATAGTATCAGAGAAGCCCATCACTCCGAGCCCAATAGCTCTGTTTTCTCTATCTGATTTTGCTGCCTCGGGTATCGGCAACTTATTTATATCTATAAGGTTGTCCAGCTGATGCACCGCGAGCCGTACTGATTCTTCAAGTTTGCCCCACTTCACTTCTTTGTTTTGTATGTGAGCAGCAAGATTAATAGAAGCAAGGTTACAAACAGCTACATTGTCTTTGTCTTGCGGCAAACAAATCTCAGTACAAAGGTTGGACATGTGTATAGTGCCGGTGTTGTTGTTTAAGGCTCTAAGGTTGATGGAGTCTTTCCAAGTCAGCCATGGATGAGAAGTGGTCTGAAGTGCCACAAGTATCTGCCGAAATTGTTCGCGAGCTGGCACCTTTTTGAAAGCGCGCATCTCACCTCTCTCGGCTTTATTTATGTATTCATTATATTTCAGAGTGAAGGCTTTGCCATAAAGCTCATTCAAGTCGCCAGCCTCTGCCGGATCAAACATATACCAGTCATCTCCTTTTTGAACTCTTTTCATAAACTCATCAGTCATAAAAACTGCGGTGTTCGCAGTACGCATACGCAAATAGTCGTCGCCGGCATTGTGCTTCCACTCTATAAATTCAGGGAAATCAAGATGCCAGTTTTCCATATAGAAGCAAAGCGCCCCTTTTTTTTTGCCACCACGCTGTATGGCCCTTATGGCTGTATCAATGATCTTTGCGAAAGTAGTCGGTCCAGTAGAAACTCCACCGAAGTTTGATTTGAGTGGTGAGCCACTAGCGCGCAGTTTGGTGACAGAAGCGCCAATGCCGCCAGAACCTTTGGAGAGAAGCATCACGTCAGAAACAGTCTTGGCGATATGCTCCATATTGTCGTGCATTTCTAGGAGATAACAGTTTGAAAGTGCCGGTCGCGTAGTACCGGCAGAAAGGTTGGTCGAGCCTCCAGAAATATATTCGTGTCTAGACATCTTGTCATAAAATCGGATGGCCCAAGAGCTCGGGTCTTCTTCATTATAAGAGAGCCCCATAGCCACTCGCATGAAGAGGTACTGTGGAGTCTCCAATGCTTCTTGATCCATACCTTTGATAGCATACCTATTCATAAGTCCATCAAGACCAGAGTATAGGAAGATGTCATCACGATCAATATTGAGTGCGTTTGAAATTTTTTCCAAATCAAACTTCTTCTCCATGTCAGGATGAAGCCTGTTTTCAGCTATGCCATTTTTTATGTATTTTATAAAGCCTTCTTTATGTTTTTGTTTCAGATCGAGAGAATCATCCAAGTCATAATCACCAAAGACTCTCTTATATATAGTCTTCAAAAGAAGTCTGACCGCTACTTTGTCGTACTCAATATCATCTTTTATATTTTGGACAGCGGCATTGATGGTCGCTTTGTCCATCTCTTCGGTGGTGATACCATCATAAAGAGTCAATCGAGTATCAGTAGCGATCTGGATAACCATAGAGACTGGGTCAGAAAGGTCTCGGCAAGCTCTTTCGATAGAGCGGTTAATTTTGTCGGCGTTGAAGATCTCTTTCGTACCATCTCTTTTTGTAATAAAAATATTCATGAGTTTAGTCAAAATTTATGCTAGTCATTTTAGCAGTATAAAAAGAGAAGCGACCTGTGGATAACAGTATACAAAATAGAAAATGTTAAAAAGCAATAAAATCTCCTATTTTTATGTTGTTTTTGCTCAAAAATCCGCTTGGGGCTTCCAAAACATACAAACTTTGTAGAAGAGGCTGGAAAACTTTTGGATAAGTCTCGGGGCTCACATTATTTTCTATATAAATTATTTTATTATCTTTATCTATCCAAGCTATATCGATCGCAAATTTCATGTCTTTCATCCAAAATCCATAATATCCTTCCGCATCAAAAATAAACAAAAGTCCTTCCCCTTCTTTCAAACTCTCTCGGCCCGAAAGTCCTTTCAACCTTTCTTCGTCAGTATTAGCAATCCCTACTTTCATTATGGTCTCTCCTATTTTAAATGTATAAGTCTTTTTATTTTTATTTAAAATGAAAGACCCAAATACCATCACCCCCACAACCACCAAAACCAGAATAAGATCTTTCTTCATTCATATATTATAACTCAACCTCCTAAATAATATTAAAGATAGACAAAAGCTATATAGTTTGTTATAAAGTATTTAGTCGTTCCTTAAGGAGAAAAACATGCTTGGCTTATCTCTGAATACTAACCCGCTTAGCGTTGAACGGATTGTAGACAAACTAGCAGAACTTAGTGAACAAGGCACAAAAGCAGTATGCCTCACTTGTGAAGGAGTAGAACTTCTTCCTTTGAAGAATTTTGCCCACGATCACTCAAATGAAATTGCGACTATGGCTAGAGAAAAATTTCCTTTCTTTTCTGGAGAGGATAGAGGATATTTTGGACTTGGTCAGAGAGGGTTCTTCTATGTCCCGGAAAGTATTATAGGAGACAAAAGAGACATTTTCCCGAGCCCTAAAAAGTGTGTGAATTCTCCCCTTTCCAACGTCTAAAACTAAAATATTTTGCTTTAATTTCTGGGCATACAGTGTTGTGCCCATTTTTTATACCTCTGTCAAGACTCAAAGGTTCCCTTTGAACTTTTCAATATGTGGTATAATTTTTAGATGCACAAACGAGATTACAAAGATTTTTCAAAAGGAGGAATCTATCACCTATATAATCGTGGGGATAACAAAGAAATTGTTTTCAGGGATGATCAGGATTACACGGCTTTTCTATTTAGATTAGGTTTGGCACTCGGAGTAGACAAAAAAGACCTGAATCAATTTAACCTTACGAGATCTCCTAAATCAAAAATTAGATTACACGGTTTTGAATCTGAAGATTTCAAGCTTCACGCATTTTGTTTAATGTCGAACCATTTCCACCTACTTATTGAACAATGCGCTGATACATCAATATCTAATTTAATACTGAAAGTTTGTACAAGCTTTTCAAAATATATAAATAAAAAATATAATCGTGTTGGACATGTTTTCCAAGACACATTCAAAGCTGTCCAAATAAAAACAAACCCACAATTAATGCTAATTTCTTCTTACATACATATGAACCCCGTAAAAGACTGTGTCTGTAATCAACCCGAAGATCATATTTGGAGCAGCTACAACGACTTTATTGTAGAAAGAAAAAATCCCATTATTACTACAAATTTCTTAATAGAGACTTTTGGAAGTAAAAATAATTTCATAAACGAAAACATAAAATTATACAAAAAGATAGTGTCAAAGGTTCCCTTTGAGTTTTTAGAGTTGTGGTCTAATTAAGAAAACAAAAAACACCCAGCGAAGGGTGATTTTTTGTGATTCAACAAGAGAAGAAATTATCTTCGGAAGTTGTCTCTACGAGGCTTGTTCTCTTGAGGACGAGCTTCATTTACGGTGAGAGCTCTGCCTTCAATGTCTTTGCCATTCCACATTTCTATGGCGGCATCTGCCTCAGCATCATCTGTCATTGTGACGAAACCAAATCCTTTTGAAAGTCCTCTGTCTCTGTCCATAATAACGACAGCTTCAGTGACTTCGCCGTTCTTTGAGAACATGTCTCTAAGATCAGCATCATTGGTTTTGTATGGCAGATTGCCTACGAAAAGCTTTTTCATTGCGTGCTTTTTAAATATTGCGATTAAAACGACCAAGCGAGTTCCGCTCGTCCTTCTGCACGCAAAGCCTGCAAAACAAACAAAGAGAAACTAAACACTTACGGGTGAAGTATAGCAAATTGGAGGAAAATGTCAAGTATTTGCCAAATGCCCTTGTGTTTGCTACTCTAAAGAGGCTTGATGAAAATCAAGTTTTATAAGTCCTCCGGAGCCTAACCTTCCACCCTCCTTACATGAAATTGTGGAAAAGCTTACGGTTTTTATTGTGTATGCCCAAAGAAAAAGTGAAAAAAATAGAGGAAGTCAGCGAAAAGGAAAGCGCTATGTCCAAGTTTCTGAATATGTCAGAATTGCCTCCAGAAAAGGAGTCAATAGTAGAAGGTACCGTCATAGCCATCGCCAAAAATTCAGTATTCGTAGATATTCCACCATGGGGCACTGGTATAATTTTTGGTAGAGAATATATAAATGCTCGCGACTTGGTCAAAAAGATAAACATCGGTGACAAAATCACTGGCAAGATCGTAGGCAATGATAATAAAGAAGGTTATATCGAAATATCTCTGAAAGAAGCCAAGCAAGCACTCATCTGGAGCGATGCCGAAGAAGCGATCAGAGACAAAAAAGTTTTTGAAATCGCAGTGACTGAAGCCAACAAAGGTGGACTAATGATGATTTGGCAAGGCATCACCGGATTTTTGCCTGCTTCACAGCTGAAGACAGAACACTATCCTAGGATCGCTGATGGCGACAAAGATAAAATATTGGATGAACTAAGGAAATTGGTCGGCCAAAAACTCTCAGTAGCCATCATTGGCGCCAACGCCAAAGAAGGCAAACTTATCTTCTCCGAAAAAGATCCAGAGAGTGGCGAGAAAGAAAAGATAATCGAAACTTATAATCTGGGCGACGAGCTCTTGGGCGAAGTGACAGGCATCGTAGACTTTGGAATCTTTGTAAAAATCGAAGAGGGTCTAGAAGGCCTTGTACATATTTCTGAAATCGATTGGGGCTTGGTAGAAGATCCGCACAAATTTGCCAAAGTGGGAGACAAAATAAAAGTGAAGGTGATAGAAGTGAAAGATGGCAAGATCTCTCTATCCATCAAAGCTCTCCGAGACAACCCTTGGACAGAAGCTGGCAAAAAATACAAAAAAGACGACTTTGTTTCTGGTGTAGTTATCAAATTCAACAAGCATGGCGCTCTCGCTTCTATAGAAGAAGGTGTAGCTGGCCTTGTACATATCTCCGAATTTGGCACCGAAGAGAAGCTCCGTGAGAAGCTCGAACTCGGCAAAACCTACAACTTCAAAATAAACATCTTCGACCCCAAAGACCAAAAAATGGCCTTGAGTTTTGTAGAAAAATAAAAACAGAAAAGTGTCAAAGGCTGCCTTTGACACTTTTTGTTAATTAAACATATTCATCGATTTTTCCCGACCATCTTCTATTATAGTACTAATCGCTTCAGAGACTTTTTTGAAAGTCTTTTTGAGGATTTCTTTTTCAGTTGGTTTGAAAGACCCAAGTATGAAATCTAAAACTTTTTTCTCGCCTTCTGGCTTTTTGACCTTGCCAGAAGAAGTGGTAGGAGAAATACCAACCCTGATCCTAGTAAATTCTTTGGTTTTGAGAGTTTTGATGATTGACTCTAATCCTCTATGTCCGCCGCTACTTTTGTTATAAGAAATTTTCAAAGTGCCAAACGCCAAATCTATGTCGTCATAGACTACTATCAGACTTTGAGCCGCTTTCTTGCTCTTCACAATTTTTGCCACCGCCTTACCTGAATTATTCATAAATTCTTTCGACTCTATGATACTTAGCTTTTTTGGTGAAAGTTCATTTTTCTTAGCAAAAAAATCCACCGCTTGCCTGCCAGTATTGTGTCTACTCTCTTTGTATTCATCCCCCGGATTACCAAGCCCGACTAAATAAAACATAAAATTTGGAATTAGTTTGTATATGTAATATAATGCATCAAATTATGGAAGAGGACAATACAAAATCATCTGTCTGGGAATTTGGGATAACTATAACTATAGCTATACTTATAGTTATCCCCTTCCGTATATTCATCGCTCAACCTTATGTAGTCTCCGGATCTTCTATGGATCCGACATTTAAAGACGGCGACTACCTCATAGTAGACCAACTTAGCAAAAGGTTTGAAGCTCCAGAACGCGAATCGGTCATCATTATAAGGTACCCCAAAGATCCTTCCAAATTTTTCATAAAGCGACTAATCGGCTTCCCACACGAGAGAGTGGAAATAAACGATGGAGAAGTAAATATCTTCAATGAAGCCAACCCTGATGGTATCAGACTAGAAGACAACTACATCCTCTACCCGAAAAACGAAAATTTCGTGAAAGAGCTGGGTGAAGATGAATATTTCGTCATGGGCGACAACAGGGCCGGCAGCTCTGATTCCCGAGTTTGGGGAGCATTGCCCAAAAAAAATATTATAGGCCGACCAATCTTTAGGTTACTACCACTAAGCCAAATTGACATCTGGCCTGGAATATATTAGAATTATACCCTTATGGAACGCAAACCCGTCCTCGATAGGGAACTAAAAGAATTGACATCACCTGGCAAAATTGCCAAATTTTATGGTTTTTTGCCTATTAGCTCTCCTCACCTCCTGAAGCAAGATTTTGACTTTGTTAAGAATTTTGAAGAAAGTTCGCATCCAGCTGAAAAAGCTGCTCTTTTGCGTATATATTTTGAAGACCGAATGATGGGCTTGCCCCAGCCGGTAATGTTTTATTGTGATAGGCCATTCCCTGCTTCGAAAGAAAAGAAGAAGCCACTCCGATTAGAGTGCTCCATCACTTCGATCGGCTCTCCCAAAAGCGTCTGCGAATGCCTCTCTATGCAAGCGGGAATCTCAATTCTAAAAGAGATCGGTCATAAAAATCTAGAGATTCATCTCAACTCCATCGGTGACAAAGACTCTATGAACGAGTTTCAAAAAAAACTGACTCTCTTCGTTAGGAAAAATTATAATGATTTCCCTGCTGATCTAAGGCAAGCAGTGAAAAAAGATCTCTTTGCAATATTACGAGAAAAAAAGGAAGAATGGCAAGGCTTCCTCACAGAGTGCCCCAAATCTATCGACTTCTTGTCTGAAGCTTCTAGACTACACTTCAAAGAAGTTTTGGAATTTTTGGAAATTATGAGCCTACCTTATACCATTGATTATCATCTGGTCGGCGACTTAGACATCGGCTCTGAGACCGTATTTTCTATAGTTGATAATGCAAAAGATGGAGGAGAAGAGCTAGCTTATGGTTTCCGATTCAACCGTTTGGCCAAAAAGATCGGTTGCAAAAAAGAAATGCCTTGCACTATTTTAAATATTTCTGCCAAACTAAAGAAAAATCTAAAAAAAGTAAAGGTCAAAAAAATGCCGCCTCAATTTTATTTGGTCCAATTTGGCGGCGAGGCCAAGCTCCGTAGCTTCCTTATACTGGAAGAGCTTTATAAAGCTGGAACAAGCGTCATCCACTCTATCGCCAAAGACAAGCTCGGTAGTCAGATCGGCATAGCCGAAACTTCTGAAGCTCCTTACATTCTACTTATTGGCCAAAAGGAAGCTCTGGACAACTCTGTCCTCGTCCGCAACACCATCACCCGTTCCCAAAATCTCGTCCCTATCCCCGATCTCGCCTCCCACATCAAAAAACTATAGGTGCAATAATTTTGCATAGAAAATAAAGATATGATAGGATATTGACTACTATGGCGACAAATGTAGAAGTAGTAAAAAGTGGCAATGATAACAATCTTGGCCTTATAAGGAAGTTTACCAAGCGAGTGCAAGGCTCTGGTATTTTGTCGCGTTTGCGTGGCCGAAGGTACAGTGTGCGCAAACTTTCTCCATACGTAAAAAAGAAAAAAACTCTCAAAAGAATAGTAGAAAGAGGTAGAATTAGGGAGCTTATAAAGATGGGCAAAATGCCTGGTACTTTGGAGTAGATGACAAAAAAGCTACTTATTGAAGAGATGAAAGAGGATATTTTAGGAAAGCGGTACGAGCTTTCTTTTGCTTTTATAGACAAAAAGCGCGTCAAATTTTTGAACAAAACTTACCGCAAAAAAGACGAGCCTACTGATGTCTTATCTTTCCCACTTGATAAAAATAGTGGAGAGATTTTGATATGTCGGGAGATCGCAAAAGAAAAAGCAGTCAAATTTAATCTGACTTACGGAAATTATTTGCTTTTTTTAGTTATCCACGCACTCCTACATTTGAAAGGCCTAGAGCATGGTGATAAAATGGAAAGATATGAGCAGATCATTTACAGCAGGTATCGACATCGGCACTTATGAAGTGCGTGTAGTAGTAGCTGAACACGCTGGTGAAGAAAATTCGTTGCCGACTATTTTGGGTACTGGTCGAGCCGAATCCAAAGGCTTGCGACATGGCTATATCATCAATACCGGAGACGTAGTAAGGAGCGTTTCCATCGCTATTTCTCAAGCCGAAAAATCTTCTGGTATGAAGATCAAAAGGGCTTTTATTTCTATTGGCGGAGTAGGACTCTCTGGCCTCAACTCTCAAGGTTCTACCATCGTTAGCCGAGCCGACCAAGAGATCACTGAAGCTGATATAGAACAAGCTGTAGTCTCTGCTGAAGAATCGATCTCGCCTTCCGTCATGCAAAATCGCAAGATTATATATTCCATCCCCGTATCTTGGAAGATAGACGGCAAAGCAGTTTTGGGTAGAGTCCTTGGTATGAAAGGAGTGAAGCTGGAGACCAAGACACTTTTCGTCAGTTGTATTGAGCCTCACCTAGATGACCTAGTGGAGGCGGTAGAAGACGCCGGAGTGGAAGTGGTAGACGTGGTTGCCTCCCCTATCGCCGCCTCTTTCGTCACCTTGTCAAAAAGCCAAAAGATAGCTGGCTGTGTCTTGGCCAACATCGGTGCCGAGACTGTTTCTATCGTAGTATTTGAAAATAACATCCCAATATCTCTAGAAGTTTTCCCTATCGGCGGCTCCGATATCACCAACGACATCGCTCTGGGCTTAAAAATTTCTCTGGAAGAAGCAGAGTCGATCAAGCTCGGTGGCATTACTCAAACAAACTATTCGAAGAAAAGATTGGAAGAAATAGTTTCCGCTCGCTTGGGAGATATATTCGAACTCATTGAAGTACATCTCAAAAAAATCGGCAAATCTGGTCTCTTGCCAGCTGGTATCATCATCACTGGCGGCTCTTCTTCAATAGGAGCAATGACCGATCTGGCCAGAAGCTACTTGCGACTACCCTCTCGCATCGCATCTCTCAACATCGGCGGTGGCAAATTCCAGATCAAAGACTCTTCTTGGTCAGTGGCTTACGGTCTTTGCATCATCGGCAACTTACCAGACGAAGAAGAGCGGTTGGGACTAAAAAAACACAGCAAAGATATATTCAAAAGTTTGTGGAGAGTCTTGAAACAGTTTTTACCATAATTTCTACAACACGATTGTCCTTTTTTACAAGTTTTGTTTTTTGAAGGGCTTTTTGATACTATACGCATATGCCACAAATCAAACCAGAGATAGAAACCTTTGCAAGAATAAAAGTCCTAGGAGTAGGCGGCTCCGGTAAAAATGCTGTCAATCATATGATTAGCTCCAAAGTGAAGGGAGTTGAGTTTATAGCAGTAAACACTGATGCCCAAGATCTCCACCATTCAGAAGCCAAAAAGAAAATCCACATTGGTAAAAACTTGACCCGCGGCCTCGGCACTGGCATGAACCCAGAGCTTGGTAAGCGCGCCGTAGAAGAGACCAAAGAAGAAATACAAGAGGCGATCAAAGGAGCCGATATGGTCTTTATCGCTTGCGGACTTGGCGGTGGTACTGGTACTGGTGCGGCACCAGTCGTCGCTCGTACTGCCAAAGAGCTTGGAGCTCTCACAGTAGGAGTGGTCACCAAACCATTTACATTTGAAGGTCAACAAAGAATGCGCTTAGCAGAAGCGGGGCTTGAAGAACTCCGTCAATCAGTAGACGCGCTCATCGTAGTGCCAAACGATAGACTACTTGCCACTATTGATAAAGACACTTCTGCCAAAAATGCTTTCGCCATGTGCGATGATATTTTGAAGCAAGCAGTTGAAGGTATCTCTGACCTTATCACCACCCCCGGAACTATCAACATAGACTTCGCTGACATCCGCGCCGTTATGGAAGGAGCCGGCGGTGCACTTATGGGTATAGGTAGAGCTTCTGGAGACAAGCGTGCTGAAGAAGCGGCTAAGCTTGCTATTAATTCTCCACTACTTGAAGTTTCTATAAACGGCGCTAAAGGAGTGCTCTTCTCCATCGCTGGAGGCGACGACCTCACTATGTTTGAAATACATGATGCCGCCAAGATCATCACTGAATCAGTCGATCCAAACGCCAAAATTATATTCGGTACCGTCAAAGATGACAAACTTAAGAAAGGTGAATTGAAAATCACAGTCATCGCCAGCGGCTTTCCAGAAACTTATTTGAAAAAAACTTTGTTTGGAGAGAGAGGTGAAAGAGGAGAAGAAGAAATGAACAACAAAGGCAAAATATTTAATTCAGTATTCGGTAAAGAAAAAGAAGAAAAACGTGACGAACCAGAAGAAGACAAAAAACAAAATATTATAGAAGACGACGACGAATGGGGCGCCGTGCCTGCGTTCCTAAGACGTTCAAAGTTAAAATAACTCATCCCTTTCCCTTCTCTTACTACAAGAGAAGGGTACCTACTTTTCGATGTTTGTGTCTTATTCCCCCTCTTGTAATAAGAGGGGGCTAGGGGGCGTTATTTTCTTATGATATAATTCTCCTATGTACGACTTAATTATCATCGGAGGGGGGCCTGCAGGAGCGGCGGCAGGAGTGTATGCGGCTAGGAAGCAGATAAAGACGGCTCTCATTGCTGAGAGCTTCGGTGGTCAATCTGTAGAATCAAATGATATCCAAAATTGGATCGGTACGCCGACCATCACTGGGATGGATTTGGCTAAAAATTTCAAAGAGCATGTCAAAGCTTACGCTGGCAATTTCGTAGATATAAAAGAAGGCGAGAGAGTAAGTAAGGTAGAGCATATTGAAAAAGACGGCTTCGTGGTTTCTACCAACAAAGATATTTATAAAACGAAGACTGTTTTGGCAGCCACCGGAGGCAGCAGAAGGAAATTAGAAGTCCAAGGGGCTAAAGAATTTGAGGGTAAAGGTATCACCTACTGTGCTTCCTGCGACGGACCATTTTTTGCTGACAAAGATGTAGTGGTGGTTGGGGGTGGTAATGCTGGTTTTGAATCAGCCGCCCAACTTCTCGCATACTGCAAGAGTGTCACCCTCCTTTCCCGCGGTGAGTTTCGCGCCGACCCGATCACAGTAGAGAAAGTGCTCGCCAATCCCAAAATGAAAGCTCTTGCAAACGCAACACCAGTAGAAGTGAAAGGAGACAAAATGGTAAAGACACTCGTGTATCAAAAAACAGCACCATTTGTAGATCAATTAGAAATAGAGACTGATGGTATTTTTGTAGAAATAGGTCATTTGCCAGCGACAAGTTTTGTCGAAAGCTTAGTAGATATGGATGAAATAAAACGCATAAAAATAGATCACAAAACTCAACGAACATCACTCGCTGGCATTTGGGCCGCTGGGGACTGTACCGACACTCTCTATCATCAAAACAACATCGCCGCTGGCGACGCCGTCAAAGCTCTTGAAGATATATATTTAGAGTTAGCGCGCGGGTGATCCAAACATCTGGACCACAAAGATCGCAGTACGGCCTTTGTAGATACCAGTAGAGGTAGCAATACCAATTTCGGTAAAGCGCGGATTTATAATATTGTACCAATGAGTCGGTGAATTCTTCCACGCAGTTTCTACAGCTTCACTGTCAATAAAGTTGACGGCTAAATTTTCTCCAGCAAAAGTATATTTGTATCCAGCTTGCTCCATCCAATACCAAGGTGTTTTGCCATCTGGTGTATTGTGAGCGAAGTAGCTCTTTGTAGCCATGTCATCAGCTTTCATTTGAGCAGCCTTTTCTAAAGCCGGATTGACTGTAAGTTCGGACATGTTTTGAGCCACGCGGTCGCGATTGGCTAGGGTGACCAGAGCAGAAGCATAAATAGCCGAGAGTGAATCAAGTACTGTAGTGCGCAAAGTGGGGCTTACGATAGTCACCCCAATAAATAAAATCAGGGCTACACCCAAAACCTTAAACGGCAATAATTCCTTGCACTTTTTAAACATACCTACACTATACCACAGATCCTAAAATAATAGGAGTGATTCTTCTTGTTTCTTAGAACGATGCATAATGAGAGCAAAGGAGAGGCCGAGAAGCACAGTTTGAGCAAACCTTATATCACCAAATTTATTTTTATTTTCTTCCATACAGAAACCACTAACCGGTACATCGTGTTCGAAAGTAACTTCTTCTACTACATCCAACCTACTTATATTTTGAGTAAGTGTTCCCAATACTTCCCCTACTATCTCTTCAACAATCGGTGCTGTCGGTATTCTAGCCACCACCACCAAATCAGAGGCGGTGTTGGAGTCTGGACTGTTTGTCGCTTCTACCCAAGCATAGTTGGTATAAGTGCCCGGAGTAGTACTTGCGCTAAATTCGGTAGTATAAGTGACAGTAATTTCTTCATCAGGCAAAATTTCTCCGAGATCCCATTGTTGTTCATTTATTATTTCTCCGTTCTCATCTTTTAATTCATCAAAGAGTAGCCCACCAAATGCCGAGCCGCCATTGTTTTTGACCACTATTTTATAGTCTACCGAGCCGCCAGCCGGGATCATCTCTACTCCACCTTCTACTATCATGCTTGGGATAATGTGAGTCTTAGTCACAAAGAGGCCAGGATAAGAAGTACTGAAAGAATTTTGTGGCAAAATGATAGCTCCCGGATTAAAAGCAATATTGAACGAAATAGTATCTAAGTTATCTTCCATATTTGCATCAGTTTCAAAAGAAGAGACAGTGGTATCAATCACGACCGGCGGTCTACTATCTCCCACCAATCTTTCAGTTTGACCAGCATAAACGAATTGGACGCTTTCTCCAGGATTCAATGCATCAATATGATGAAGGTGTGGCCCATAGTTTTGATCAAAATTAAAGTTTGATGTACGGAGAGTAGAAAGTACATTTATGTTACTAGCTTTGGCATCGCCATTGTTTTTGACAGTAGTGGTGAAGGTAACTCCAGAGCCAGCCATGACGGCACCCTCTGTATTAGCCACAGTCCCGACCCAAAGATCTGGCTGACCGAAAGAGATGTTACCATGCCAGTCGCCAAAGATATTAACGAGAGCCGCCATCCAGTTGGAGCTTATAATGTTGGTATTTATGATATTAACCACATTGCTGCCAGCGTAAGCATTACCGGTCTTAATGGTGGAGGCAGTGCCAGTGGCATTGTTGCCACCAGTATTGGCACTCACATTTATATTATTCAAGACGTCGGCAGAGTTTGTGTTGTCTATATTCAAATCACTCGATCCAGAGCCGCTAGTTGCAAAAGGATTGTTGGCTTCATTATATATGACTAGACCCTCTCCAGTATTTTGCCAAATCATTCCAGAAGGCAAGTTGAAGATGTTACCATTCCAATCGCCAAAAACTTTTACTAACAAATAAAATGAAGAGTTGCCATAGACATTTGTATTGATAAGGTTGAGAGTGTTGCTGGAAGCAAGTGCATTACCTGTGTCTATACTGCCGCCACTTGCATTATTATCACCAGTTTGAGCAGAAGTATTGACCCCGTTTTCTACATTAGCAGTATTTGAATTTGAAATATTAGTATTACCTCCACAGTTGCAATTGGGATTCAAAAGTGAAAGAAAATTGGCAAAGAAATCAATATTTGGGAATACCAAGTCCCCTGACCAATCACCAAAATTGTTGAATACCAAAAGCATATATTGCGAATCAACAATATTGGTATTTACGATATTGACCAAGTTGGCTCCAGCTAGAGCATCCCCTGTTTGGATTGTACTTGTAGCACTACTGCTAGCAGTGTTAAGGCCGGTATTAGCCGCTACAATGATCTCATTGGTAACAGTGGCTGTATTTTGGTTTTCTATATTGACATTACTTACACAAACATCACAGGCCGAAGGCACTGTAAGTGCCGAAGGTGTAGTAGAAGCAGTGTCACCTCGTAGATCAAGAGAAGAGTCGCCTAGAGAACCGCTCACCACTACCACCTCCACATCTGAATTGACTTCGTTGGTATTGACCTCATTTACTACATCGCTACTTGCTACTGCATCACCCGTCGTCACTTCAGTATTTGTCTCTGGCGCAAGAGCCTCTGTCGGAGTCGGAGCAGGAGCCTCTACTGGAGCTGGAGCTTCAGTGGCCACCGAGGCTTCATCATCAGCATAAGTGATCAACTTTGGCGCCAAAGTCCAGTTCAAAATACCGACAATCAAAAAGACCGCAAACAGAGCCTTGGTGATTTTGTATCTATTAGAATTTAAAGAATGATAATACATAATTAAATATTTTTATGAAAAAATTTGTCTCTAATTCTTGCTTTTCTATTTCAATCGTTACCTCTGCATCGTTCTTATCTGCCGTCTTATACTCAACTTCCACATCCCCACCAGAAACTGACTCTACCGTCTTTTCAAAATCTTCTACTACTTCCCCATTCACTTCTGTATAAACCTTGATACTGGCTTCACTTTTGCCTTCCACTACTTTCCCACTTCCTGCAGTATTGCCGCCAGTGTTGGCTGAAGCAGAAATATTATTTATGACAGTAGTAGTGTCAGCCCAAACAAACTCTGGTAAGCCGATTAGAAAGAACAAAAGTGTGATTGCAATGATTTTCATATTTCTCCGGATGAGCTAATAATCCTCCTCGGATTACAAGCTCATTCCGAAGCCCGTCCAATGACGGACTTTGGAAAGATACTATCTACGAATCCGAGTTGCATTTGTGTTGACCACATTTACTGCACCCGATTTGGACTTTGCATTACCAGTAACAACAGTACCTCCACTGCCCCCATCACCGCCCTTGCCACCATTGCCAGTGTTAGATTTCTTTACTTTCCCACCTGTTGTCTGAATATCACCACCATTACCACCATTTCCACCATCAGCACCACCAGCATAGTTGTTGCCAGTGTTAGAGCTAGAGCTTACATTGTTTACAACCACTGCGCTGTTTGTATTGGTCACAGTCACATCTCCTCCACAACAATCTGGTGTGCCACATGGAGGAGGAGGTGGTACACATGTCTCATCATATGTCGCACTTATAGCATCAACATCAAAACCGTCTGCATTGGCTGCATGTGGAGCCGGATCTGAAGTGTCAGTAATGCGAACATATTTGATACAGGTACCCGAGCTTAGAGAAACAGTGTCCGTATGAGGATTTGGACCTGCTCCACTCTGGTTATCTACTGTGCCAGCAAGAGTCCATGTCGTACCATTTTGACTAACTTCAACAGAAGCTGTCTCAAGTGGGTAGGCACCATTGGTTATCTCATATGTTGAGATAGAGAGATTGGTCCCTACATAGTCTGCAAGTTCTATAGTCACTGACCCACCAAATCCAAGTGAGAAAAAGAGTGAGTCCGGCGCACCCAATACTTTGGAAGAATCAGTGCGGGCTGGATCTGTTATGGCTGATCCATCTTTTTTCAATAGCTGATTAGAGCCGGTCACACTACTTGCATAAATAGTCGTTGCCGCCATAGCGGTATTTGCGACAAGTGAGAGAGAGGCTACAATAGCTCCCAAAAATAGCGCTTTTTTATATTTGTTAATTTTATTCATCTTTATTTAATTTAATAATTAATATCAAACCCTCTGGACAACCTTCGTTTCCCCCTGAAAGACTCTCCCGAAGGTCCCGTAGTACGGGATCTTCAGCCCCGACGCTCCGGTCGGGATTTTCAAAAAGAACAAACAAATTATCTACGAACACGAGTCAAGTTTGTGTTGACTACGTTTACGATCCCAGATTTAGACGAAGCTTTGCCAGAATCTACCCAGCCACCTTCGCCAGCTTCACCGCCAGCTCCACCGTTGCCAGTGTTAGATTTCTTGACCTTGTTGCTACCAGCATCGATGTCTCCACCATTGCCCCCATCGCCACCATCAGCACCACCAGCAGCATTTTGGCCAGAATTAGCGTCAGATCCGACACCGTTTGCGACAAAAGCTCTGTTGTTGTTGGTAACAGTGATATCGTTTCCTCTGTTTCTTTTGCCTCGACAACCACAATCATCTTCAACTGAAGTTGCGTTTGAGTTTACAACATTAAGAACTCCTGCTTCAGAATCTGCATCTCCTGTCATGACAGTGCCGCCAGATCCTGCACCAGCATCACCGCCAGCTCCACCGTTGCCAGTGTTAGAATTCTTGACTTTTCCTCCATCTATATCTCCAGCGTCGCCGCCATTTCCACCATCAGCACCACCAGCAAAGTTGCTGCCAGTATTAGCAGATGATGATACGCCATTTACAACAGCCGCACCGTTATTATTGGTAACAGTAATGTCACCAGCGAAAACTGCGGTAGAAGTAAGAGCGAAAGCTACAATTGAAGCGATTGCTATAACTTTTTTCATATTTTTATTTCAATTAATTTTTATAAATTTTATTCCCCACCCAAGTTGTGCACACCTATATTTTTTCTTGGCGCTCTTGGGTGGAGAGATTATCGACCAAGCAAAAAATCCGCACGGAGAGAAGAACCTCCCATAGCGGATTTTTTGTCTGACCAATATTCGTTTTTTGTACCGATGTTTGGGGAAACATTACTTAATATTTTAAGAGCACCTCCCTTCCCCAAGGAAAAGCTCCCATTTCGGTAATGTCTCATATATTAGGATTTATACTACTTTAGTCAACGGACAACCTGTGGATTACAAAGTTGGGCCGATATTTTTAGTAAGTGGTATAATAAATCCATATACTGCGAAAGTCCAAAGTGGGCGCAGGATCGGGGAAACACCTAAATATTACTGATTTCTCATAAATATTAGATGAAGATCCGGCGCCCACTCTGGGCTTTACACTAGGCAGGATTCTAATGATAGAATGATATATGTCAACTAACCCAAATTTATGTTTAAAAAAATATTAGTCCCAAATCTGCCCGTAATATTAATGATAGTTTTACTTTTTTCAGCCAATAGTGCTTTGGCAGTGGAGAGATTAGAGAAACCCGACCGCCCAGAAAGACCAGAGAGAGACGCGCGCGAAGAAACGAGAGTAATCTCTCGCAACAAGATAGAAATACAAAAAGCCATCTCCCTCGGCTGTGTAGCATTGAAAGAAGTGAAAACTCTAAACGTCCTTAAGTGTCCAAAAGGAGTAAGCGATGATTTATCTCTAGAAGAAGACATCCAAGTCTTCGCCGCTGACTCGGGAGCCAATACTCAAATCGGAGCCAGTACGGTCTCCACTTCCGGTAACACAGGAGCGGGGCGCAAGATAGTAGTCTTGGACACTGGCTACAATTATAATCACCCTGAATTGAGTTCTAGCTATCTAGGTGGCAAAGATTTCGTAAATAATGATAGTGATCCATTTGACGACAATGGCCACGGTAGCCATGTAGCCGGCATTATCACTGCTGATGGTATTGATCCAAAAGCCAAGGGAGTGGCTCCCGATGCTGGAATTCTCGCCGGCAAAGTATTAGACACAAACGGCTCTGGCTATTTTAGCGACATAGTCTCTGCTATATATTGGGCAGTAGATGGACCCGATGGCGTCTATGATAGTGCTGATGATTTCAAAGCTGACGCAATCAGTTTGAGCCTCGGTACTTCTTACCCGTATACCTACAAAAGGAGCTATTGCAATAATGTTTTGCCAGAGCTAACGACTGCCATCAAATATGCTTATGACAAAGGAGTGGTGGTAGTGGTGGCCGCCGGTAACGAAGGCTCTCGCGGCGTCTCCATCCCAGGCTGTATAAGCTACTCCACCACAGTCGGAGCAGTAGACAAGTCTGATAGAGTAGCTAGCTTCTCTGGCCGAGGTAGCGCGGTAGATATTTCAGCTCCGGGAGTAAATATATTTTCAAGTCTTCTCAATAGCTCCTACGCATCTTGGAACGGTACCAGCATGGCCACTCCGATGGTGAGCGGCGTAGTCGCTCTCATCAAATCTGCCCACTCTACATTCACCTCATCTCAAATAGAGACTGCTCTCTTTAATACCACCAAAGACCTTGGGCGCCGCGGCAAAGACACCGACTTCGGCTTCGGCCGCGTCAATGCTGTCGGGGCAGTGAAGTAATTATTCTTGCTTTTGCATATAGTCGAAAGTGATTTTGGACAGGTCGGATATGATTTTCTCCAGAGTAGTGAAGTCCTGCCCCTTGGTCATGACACATATGAAATACGGCTTTTGAGGATAATATGCAATGCCGCAATCATGGAGCTCCCGTTTTTCAGATTGGTTGGTAAACTCTCCAAATTTATGGGCTACCACCGTAGACTTGGTCGCACTTACAATACCTTGATCAAATTTTGTATAGGTTAGCAGTTCTAGTGCTTCGCTGGAATAAAAATGTGAGACATAAGAGCCATTATATAAAGTGCGGAAGAGTCGGGAATACATTCGAGGAGACATGAAATCTTGCTTGTCAGAAGTGACATCGGGGATTTCAAGATCTTTATAAATTTGAAATATTTCTTCTGTGTGTAAACTATTCAGAGAATGCATGGCGTCATTGTCCGATTCTACTATCATCTGCTGTAACAATTGTCTGATATTGTAGTTCCCCGATTTTAATTGTTTGGGTTTATAAAACTGCCCAGAGACATCGCCAGGCTCATAATGAGCTTTTTCTAAGAGCACCTCTGCATTATTGCTGGCCAGCTTGGAATAAGCCATGAGAGTGACCACTTTGAGCATACTCGCAGGTGAATATAATTCTTCCTCATTCACACCGATCCATTCCGCGCTATTCAAATCTTTAAAATAGAAGGATGCGGAATCTATACCCTTGGCCCCGGAAACTTTGTTTATATAAGATTCAACTTGATCTTTTAACTCTTTGTATTGGTTGAATTCTATTTTTCTATTATCTGCTACCAATATGAGCGGGTTGATAAACTGATGGGCCAGAGACTTTTCTCTTAGTTGTACAATATCCTTACTTCTGTCATCAATATTGAGATAATAATAGTAATGAAGATACCAACCAGCCACAAGTGAGAGCAGAACTATTCCAAAAATTTTATACTTCAAAAATATCCTCATTTCTGCTATTATACACCAACTGATGGAAACCACTGTTATAGGACCTCGAAAGACTTTTAGTCTTAAAGATATAAAAGAGCTCTGGCAATATAGAGAGCTTTTATACTTTTTTACTTGGAAAGACCTGAAAGTTCGTTATAAGCAAACTACCATAGGAATACTGTGGGCAATCCTCCAACCATTCATCACAATGGTAGTCTTTACGATTTTTTTTGGCAAGCTTGCTGGCCTCCCCTCTGATGGGGTACCCTACCCCATATTCGTCTACACCGGACTTTTATTTTGGCAATTTTTCTCCGGTGCTCTTTCAGAAACCAGCTCATCACTCACCGGAAACCAATCCATCATCACCAAAGTCTACTTTCCTCGCCTCTTGCTTCCAATCTCTTCTGTAATCACAAAATTTATAGATTTCCTTGTCGCATCAATAATACTGGTAGCTATGATGATCTATTATGGTTATACCCCATACCTAGGAGGACTTTTTATAATTCCACTCCTCTTATTGATTACATTCATGGCTTCGGTAGGTCTAGGACTTTTCTTATCAGCTATCAATGTGAAGTATAGGGACGTGAGATACGCTCTTCCATTTTTTATCCAAATACTTCTTTTCCTCACTCCCGTCATTTACCCAGCCTCAATTGCCGGTAAATATTCTTGGTTTTTGGCATTAAACCCAATGACTGGAGTGATCCAGAGCGCTAGGGCGGCATTACTTGGTAGTACACCGATAAACTGGTTTCTGATTGGTATCTCTGCAATCGCTTGCTTCATAATGCTTTTGATTGGAATAGTCTATTTCAAAAAAGTCGAGAGATATTTCGCTGATGTAATTTAGTTTAAAGTTTGAAAAACGCAAGTTAAAAAGTTATGAAAAAACCGATTATTGAAGTGAGAGGTGTTGGTAAAAAATACGATATTAGGCATATGCGGGGCGGTTATATTGCGCTTCGTGATGTAGTAATGAATGTTATCAAATCACCATTTTCATTTTTGAAAAGCAAGGCCAAACAAGTAGTCGGTCTAGAAAAAAAAGAAGAATTTTGGGCCCTCAAAGATATTTCCTTCGAGGTCAATAAGGGAGAAGTGGTTGGCATAATAGGAGCAAATGGTGCAGGCAAATCAACTCTGCTAAAAATACTTTCCCAAATCACTCCACCAACAGAAGGCGAGATCATTCTCCGAGGTAGAGTAGGATCTCTCTTGGAGGTAGGCACCGGATTTCACCCAGAACTCTCTGGACGCGAAAATATTTTCTTAAACGGAGCAATACTGGGAATGAAGAGAAGAGAAATTGAAGAAAAATTTGACCAAATTGTTAAATTTGCTGGTATTGAGAAATTTTTAGATACTCCTGTTAAATATTACTCGAGTGGCATGTACGTACGATTGGCATTCTCGGTCGCCGCCCACATGGAACCCGATATTCTTTTGGTGGATGAGGTCTTGGCTGTAGGCGACGCCGAATTCCAAAAAAAATGCCTCGGCAAAATGAATGAGATTACTAAAACCGAGGGGCGAACTATTTTATTTGTGAGCCATAATTTAACCGCCATTCGAAACTTATGCCATCGCTCCATTTTATTAGAGAACGGCAAAGTTGCTTATTTCGGCTCTACAGAAGAAGCCATTAATAAATACCTACTCTCTCCTCGTTTAAGTCTTTTGGAAAATGTTGGGACCCAAAATAGACGCAAGAGGACCAATGGAGCAATACTTTTTAGTCAAGTGATAAGTCTCAAGACGGACGGAAGTGAAAATAAAACTTGGACTTTTAATTATAAAGAGAGCATTAGATTTGAAATTAAATGTAAAGTAAAAAACAAAAAAGAGAAGTCTGACGGTCTAACCTTTTTCGTAACACTCAACGATATAGAGTCCGGGATCCCAGTGACAAGTATCAGACATTTAATCATAAAAGAAGATCTCCTCTCCAATCAAGATATTAATTTTACTCTTACTTTACCTCCCCAAAGTCTGCGTTCCGGGCAATATCGAATATACTTTGCCATTGCAAACAAGGATGAAAGCGTCTGGTACGATGTGGTAGATGAAAATGTTAACTTGCCACCTTTAAGTATCCAATCTGAAAATAATGATGAGTACTACAACTATGGATTTTTTGCCGTCCCTTATGAAATAAGTAAGATTGAAAAAAAATGATCATCTTAAAAATGCAAGGGGGTATAGGGAATCAGTTGTTTCAATATGTTTTTGGGAGAACGGCAGCCAACCTCTCAAAAACAAAACTTATTTTAGAGACAAGCTGTTACCAAAAAGGCAATCGAAAATTTGCTCTGGATGAATTGAGGGTTGATTATGATATAAAAATTAAAAATCGGTTCTTAATGAAAGTGGTCACCTTGTTCTTAAAACCAAGAACAATAAAATTCGATGGGCAGTTTCAGAACATTAAAATCGGAAGGAACGAACACGTCTCTCTCTTGGGTTTTTGGGATACTTACCAACCTTATCCACCAGAGAACCAAGCAGTCATAGACAAAGAACTGGTTCTCAAAAATCCTTCTAAAAAGTTTTTAGAACACCGTGACAAAATAAATCCTCATAACTCCATTGGTGTGCATGTGAGGCGAGGTGACTATCTGCTACCACAACATCAAAAAATGTATGTGATCCAAGACGTAAGTTATTATTTAAATGCCATCATACTATTGAAGAACAAGTTCAAACTTACAGATCCACGAGTTTTAGTTTTTTCCGATGACCCAGATTGGTGCGAAGAAAATATAAAAATTGACGGAGTCAAAGTGCAAGTGTTCCGAGATTCCGAAGTGAGTGACGTAGAACAAATGTTTCTCTTATCCATACCAAAGTATAATGTGATTGCCAACAGTACTTTTTCTTGGTGGGCAACAATACTGAATAAAAACAAAGATAAAAAAGTGGTGGTACCGTCTCGTTGGTTCCACAGTGATTGGACGAATGACTTTACCACTTCATTTATGCCACAAGCTGAAATCATAATCTTATAAAATGAGTCTTAAACGAATTTTCAAAAATATTTTAATTCAACTTTTGAAGTTCAGAAGAATAAGGTTTTTGGTAGTTAAATACCGTTATTTATTTTTAAAGAAGAAGATGTGTTTTTATGAAGGGGGCTCGACCAGTATTGATGAGCGGACAATCAAACACAACTTAAGTGCTTTTAATTCCGACTCAGGTTTTGGTTGCGGACAGAGAATGGGCTTACTCATTTACCCCATAGTTGCTTATTATAGCAATAATAAAATTGACCGATCAAAAAAGAAAGTTTTGATTGTTGGTTGCAGAACCGAGGATGATATTTTTTGGATGAAAGCTTACGGGTTCGAAAACACTTTTGGATTTGACCTTTTTTCCTATTCAAAATATGTTTTGGTTGGCGATATACACAAAACAGATTTTGAAAGCGGAAGTTTTGATATAGTGTTATTGGGTTGGATGATTCCTTATACGAAAGATCCCAAAACAGTAATACTGGAGTGTAGGAGAATTTTAAAATCTGGTGGACTTCTTGGGATCGGGATTCAGCATGTTCCAACAGAAGAGAAGGATGCTGTGGCCAATACTCTAAATTCATCTGGTGATATAATTTCACTTTTAGACGAGACCCTAGAGCACAAAGTTCTCTTTGAATATGACCATTATAATCAAAAAGATGGTGATTTGGGGGTAGCGGTAGTCTCAGTCTGCCATTAAAAGATTAAGATATTATCATGTCGATCCTAAATAAAGTCAGGAATAAAATTTCTTATGAGTTCTACAAATTAGGTGTAAATACTGATTTTGAAAATAGTTATAAAAACTTCTTAAAAACAGGGGTCACTTCTCCCTTGGGGTATAAAGCTTTGGTACACCTCTACCGAGCAACTAACGGCACTTTCAACGAAACTAGGCAGAGAGAGATTCAGCTTTCACACCCGGCGAAGAGTCCGCAATTACCGGTAGGTAGTATCTTGGGCACCTACGATCAAAAAGAATTTGGGGATATAAAAGCAACTTTAAACCAAAATGGTTACTACATGTTTAAGAACAAACTCCCAAATGATCTGGTTCAGAGATTGTATCAATATGCCTTGAACACAAAAGCGAAAATACCACCAAAATATGACGTCAAGGTCACTTACGATCCAAGTCATCCAGTCTCTGAAGTCTACCGATTCGATACCAATGACGTTATGAACAATGTTGATGTGCAAGCCTTAGTCATGGATCCGATACTCATAAACGTAGCTCGTGATTATTTTGGATCCGAACCTATTTTT
>Ga0209542_10002925_pt1 | contig 37426 bp, 48 predicted proteins | sample RifCSPhighO2_01_FD_184028 | JGI IMG/M metagenome (GOLD analysis project Ga0209542, IMG submission 184028) | Soil microbial communities from Rifle, Colorado - Rifle CSP2_plank highO2_0.1 (SPAdes) (version 2) | ecosystem: Environmental > Terrestrial > Deep subsurface > Rock core/Sediment ... | reverse complement strand
AGTCTTAGCCCCAAGCCATGTTCCATCCTTAAGGCAATTAAGGATTCGCTCCTTACTCTTTTCTATCTTACTCTTATCATCAGAATTAAGATTTACCCAGTAAGGACCATGAATGCTAAGGCTTATTCCAAGCTCTTTAGCTCTTTTTCCTATGGCCTCAGCTTCTTTCTGCTCTTTTATATAAACTCCATATGTAAATGATATTTCACAGGCTCTCAGTCCAAGTTTATGGTACTCTTCAAGTTTTGGAATCGCTTCCTTTACGCTTCCAAGCCCTGCCGGACCGAATGAAATTGCCATAATTAAGCCACAATATAAATCATTATAAAGGTTTTTCTTTAATATTAAGCATGGGAGAAAGACTGATAAGAAAACTGGAAGGATGTTTTTGTATAAAAAAGGCAGAAAGGTCAGAATATGCAACTCCCAATTGCGATGGCTATATTGTTCTTAATAGTTTAACTGCTATGAATGATTTTAGTAATGGCGATTATCTTAATTCTCTTGTTTATCAAAAAGCTAAGGAAATGGGACTTGTTCCAACCCCAGAAGATGTTGTGGGATATAATCTTACTATCACTGTCACAATAAACCCAAATCGGCTCAATGAAGATAAAGGCTAGTTTTATTTAACCAGATTTTCCTTCGACCACAATAAACTATAAATATGAGTGTGCCTTAATTTTAACATGGTAAAAAACACTATTGGCCTGGATGACAAGGTTGTGGAATACGATGAAGATGTAATGAGTTGCACTTCGAAGAGATTTGAGCTATTGCCGTCTCTCGACTGGAATTCTCTTTACAATAATCTGGTACACTTTAGAATAGACGCAAGTAAGGCAGGTTCTGAAGAGATAAATAGCTATTTTGACATTATTGAATCTCGTCTTGAGTCTTATGGTTTCTCCAAAAGTGATAGAATAGATTTTAGTATTTCTCTTTCAGAGGCCCTTTTCAATGCCCAGAAACATACCCTTCTCCTAAAATCTGGAGAGGAAGTTTACCTTAATGTTTTCTTTTCAGACAAGGTTGCCTTTGCAGGAGTCACCGCAACCGGTGTGCCTTTTGACATACAAAATGCTGCCGAATCAATCAAGTCAATGAAAGGGGATTTGTTTAGAACATGTGGCAGAGGCAGTTATATCATGGCCGAGCTCTGCGATGTGTTTTATGTAACACGATCTGGATCAAGTTCTGAAGTAATTCTTGGAAAGCTTGCAGGATAGATAGAAATAACTGCAAGAACAATATAAATCTTTTTCCGTCGACAAAACAGGCTTTTTAAAAAGTCACTTGATATAACTCACACTAAGTTATTTGATTTTCGGCTTATCAAAACAATGAAGCTTGACCGTAATGCTGTTTTATGTAGTCTTTCATAACATCTCTTCCATGAATAACTGTAGAATGATCTCTTCCGCCAAGCGTTTTGCCTATTTCTACTAAATTTTCACCACTAATATCTAAAATGTAATATATTCCGTGCCTTAAATCGGCTAGATCCTGGGTTCTTTTTTTGCTCTTTATTTGCCACTCTTCCTTCCCACCATACTTACAAAATCTCTGAATTACCTCTTCTTTAGATATCCTCCCGCGAGACTTTATCTCTTCCTCAAGTTTCTTTACAAAAAAAACAAGATCTTTTATATTTTTAACCATACTCTTTATCTGAATTGGTATCTTTTAAGGATTTATGCAATTAATCACAAACTCAAAAGCTTGTTTCGCTTTATCTAAATAACAAGAAACTTTTAAAAGCCAAAACATCTGCTGAACTTTATGGAAAATAAGGAATTTTACGAAATTTGTAAAAATATGGGTTATTATGGAATTGAGGCAATGTTAAATGGTATTGATCTTGAAGATAAAGCAGAATATATCAAGAGTGTAAGTTTTAAGTTCATTCCTCCCTTCAGGCCTGCATATGGGCCTGATGGTTTAACAACCCGTATTAATGATGTGTGGGCTATTTCAATACCTTCTAATCTAGCTTATTGTTACATACCACATACCAAATCTAAAATAGAGATATATCCTAAATTCTTAGAAGATATTCAAAAATGTGGCATGACTTACGGAGACTTACTTTCTGTGATAATTGACCATGAAGGTCAACATGCCCAAGACCGTTTCGAACAGCCTTGGAAAATGAATAATTTTTCTCTTTTATTTTCTGAGCCAGTTGCACTTCACACAGAAATCAGGGCTTATGACAATCAAGAAAGAAACTTCTCTAGAAGGGGCTGCTCTCAATACTTCATGGGTTATATCCGAGAATCTAGACAAAGGTATGAAATCCGTTTGCGTAATTTGTGAAATTACTAACTATCTCACAGACTCAGCAGCTTTATGTTTGTGTTGTTTGTTGTGAAATTATTTGCTGCAATAACACTAACTCCCATGTCTTCCGCTGCATAAATTATTCCGCCAGTTACGGTTCCATCAATTACTATCACGGCAGGCCTTTCTCTTATTCTATCTAAAGTTCCTGCAAGCCCCTTTACAGATACTGTTTTTATTTCCTTTAAATTATTGTCCAGCAATACTGCTTTTCCAGTTCCTTGGTTCTTATCAGATATTTCTTTGAGTCTCTTTTTGTCAGTGTCACTCAGTACTATCTCTTTTCTTTCTTCCTTAACCTCTACTTTCTCCTTAAATTCTTCAAACGTTTTTTTCTTATCGGAAAAAAACTCGGCAGGAGTGAGTTTTTTTCTCAAAATCATCAATATTTCCTTTCCAGTAAGTTCTTCAACTTCTTTACCTTCAGGTGCGCTTACAATGTACTTTACATTGGCGTTATCAACAACATTCTGAGCAATTAATTTCCCACCCCTGTCTCCGTCAACAAATAAAACAATGTCTTTTTCTTTGCTTAAAGTTTTTATCTCTTCAGGTAGCTTTGTTCCATTCATTCCGATAACATTCTTAACTCCGTTCTTAAGTAAGTTAAGCACATCTGCTCGGCCTTCAACTACAATTATTTCTTTCTCGCTCAAATCTCCGCACGGAAGCTTGCTTTCACCATACTCGCCTACTCCCGCCATTCTTGCTGAATCCTTTATCTGATTAGAAATCTCTCTAGAATCAGAGGACCCTTGAATTCCTTGCATGAGCTTTTTTGCTCTTTCTATTATGTAGTCTCTCTTGCTTCCCCTGACATCTTCAATTTTATCAACTTCCAACTGAGCATCACACGGGCCTATTCTTTCTATGGTTTCAACAGCAGCCGCAATCAATGTAGTTTCAGACTGATCTAAGGCTGTAGGAATTCTTATTTTTCCCAGAGTTCTTTTATCAGATCTTTCAACATCGACTTCGATTCTGCCTATTTTACCTTCTTTCTGAAGCTCTCTCATTTCCAAGTCGGCTCCTAAAAGTCCTTCCGTTTGTCCGAATATAGCTCCGATTATGTCGGGTTTTTCCAAAGCACCCTCTGCAGTAAAACTTGCATGTATCATGTATTTGATTGATACAGGGCTTACTTTTGCCATATTTTTTCCTTTGTTTTGTGTAAACAATTTTAATTTGTATAAGGCCTAGGGCCTCAATAGAAAAATATCTTATCTTACTACTATAACTTCTAACACTTTTATGTGTTTTAACAAAACGCTAAAAAATAAGCGTGAATGTGAACGAAAGCCAATTTAGGCGATCGAGTGAATGTGAAAGTAATAATCAACAATATCTTTCTACTGAAGATATTGTTGTAGGGGGTTTAAAAAGGTTTTCTTTAAAAAGATTTCAGGCAGCGGCCTTTTCTTGCTCTGCTTCGTTTATCTTCTTTGTAAGTTTCCTTATTCCCTTATACATTCTTTTCCTGTACTTTTTGGATCCCTGACTTCTCACAGCACTCCCTTTAATATCCGAGCCTCCCCAGTTTTCTCCATACTTGACACCGATTATGTTTGAGTCATCTCTCCAATCAACTGTGCCTGCAAAGCCAGAGTTTTTTGAATCATGTCCAGAAATGTCTCCTCCAGCACCCATTAAAACACCGAATTTGAAATCTACTTTTACTTTGTCTCCTCTATACTGTCTTGCCAATCTTGATATTGTCTCTTCAGCTAAGACCTTAGTTCCTCCAGAACATACCCAATCGTCTAAAACAAGAACTGTTGGATTATCTTCAACAGCCACCATGTCTTTAACCAAAGACCTTAAATGATCTTCCGTTTCTTTTTTAGTATTGGATTTGCTGAATCTCCTAAATCTTAAGGTTCCGTCAGATGTAGGGAATTTTCCGTGAAGTCTCCTATAAAGTTCGAACACAGCCAGTCCAAGAAGTCTCGCTCCCCTGTCGCTTGCAATTACATAATCAGGCTTGATTGCATGAATATATTCTACAATAGGAAGCACAAATTCGCCTATGTTTCCGGCATTTACCATAGTGTCTTGGTCATACTTTAAGTTTATACCTCCCATAAATACATTTCCTCTAGATATGAACTTCTTAGAAGAGTTAAATTTATACTTAGTCAAAAGACTTTCAAGACTGATCATATATGTCGTATTCTTAGTTTTAATGATCTCGTTTTGTTTATAGAATATTTTATCTTCATGATGTGGAGTTAAAAATAAATGCTTAGAAAGATCTTGGACATTGCCATATAATTTCTCCTTAGAGATCTTCTTTGATTTTGAAGGTGCATATATTATGTAATCCTCTGACTTTGAAGGTGCCTCTTTTTCTTTAGAAATGTCTCTTGCAGGCGGAAAATATTCTTCACCCATACCATTCAATATTTGCCTTTCTTGCTCATAGAATATTCTAGGCTTTTCATCTCGGAATTCTTCCCTATCGATGTCTTTGCCCCCATCAAAAATATCTTGTAGCCTTGACATTTTATTATTCTCCTCTCAATTGCTTATAAAGTTTATTGTTTATTAAATAGCCTATTATCTCATCTGGAGAGTTACATGTTTTTATCAAATCCATATCAACATCCATGTCTGATAGTTTAGGGATTTCTCCTAATCTTAGTTTAGACAAGATTTCTGCAGCCCCTCCCGAATTACTTAAACATAATACTTCTTTTCCAGAATACAAGCCTTTTACAGCCTCATCAATAGTTCCCATTCCGCCATTTATAACAACTAATGAATCTGCCACTTCCGCAACATAATCTCTTCTTTCTTCCATGTCTTTTCCAGCTGACTCAACAATTAACTTCCCATTTTTTGTTCGGCTAGCTAAGTCAAAATACTCTTGTGGAGGAGAAATATCTGTAGGAAGCATAACAAAGAACTTATCTTCAACTCCTCTTTCTTCACAATACCCCACAATCCCTTCATAAACATCTAAACCAACTCCAGGCACTCCTCCTGTAAATAAAGAACCGCCCTTTTCAACAAAGTCTCTTAACTTATATCCTAAGTCTTTTGCCTCTCTTGGGTTGTAGCCAGGAAGAGGAGTACTTGCCCCTATAACTCCTATAATTGGATGTGGGTATTTTTCAATTATTTCTTTTAAGCTCATTTTTTAACAACCTCCTCGAGTTTTTCAATAACTTGTGAGGCTTTAATGTTTTTTGCATCGTTATCAATTCCGTTTCGTGAAACAACATTTTGCTTATTGTTGAAAGGAGCATATCTCTCTGGGTCAGTGGGCCCATATAAACCAATAACTCTTGCTCCAGCTGCGTCCGCAACATGAAGCATTCCGGTATCTCCGCTTATTACTGCAGAAGATCTTGAAGCAAGTCTTGCAAAATTTTGGAGATTAAATGAATATGAGTCTTTTAGCACAGTATTTAATATTCGCTGATCGTTGCCTTGAATTTCTAAAGCGCCGTCATAGCTCGCATTGTCTCCTACAAGAATTACATTAAAACCATTTCCGTGTGCCCACTCAGCTGTCTCCCTAAATCCTTTAGCCGTCCATGTTTTTTTACCAACACTTGCCCCTAAATTGAATACAATATATGGTTTATCACTTTTAACAGTCCATCCCGAATTTAACCTTATTTCCTTGCTTTTGTCAAATCCAAGATCGAAGCAGTATTTTCTTGGGATTCCTCCGTAATCTGCAAAGCTAAGAAACCTGTTAACCATATGTCCGCTCGTAGGCAAAAATCCCTCTTCTCTTAAATCATCTTGATTAATCTGCGTAGGACAGTCAATAGTATCTATCTTGAAATCCTTGGGAATTAATGCAAGGTCATACTCCTCCCCATTAAGATATTTTTCATAAATAAGTTTTTCAAGCCTGTATTTCTCTCTTGTGTCCTCATTAACCGATGCCTGCCATCTCTCTCTTGCGAGAGGGTCTTCCGATGGCTTTGGCAAAAATCTTGAAGTAGGCTCTATAAATCCCACTAAGTTAAGAACGTCTTGCTTATCTCTGGGTATTGGAACATAAATACGTGCTTGAGAATATGCTTCTCTGAGTGAGTGAAGCAATGGCAGGGAAAACATCACATCTCCTATGCCCCTTGGCGACGTGTATAAAATTTTATCTATTTTAGTCATCTTGCTTGCTCCTCCATGCTTGGAAATCAATTAAGTATGCTCTATCGTTTGTTTGAGCATATAATACATTTCCCGGATAAAGATGGTCTACGGGATGAAAACCAAACCTTCTAGCATCTAAAATTTCCCTATCTCTTAATCTAGCTGTTTTTTCTCTGAGTCCTTTCTCAGTTATCTGGAATAGATTAAGTCCATCCACAAACCCCATCACAAGTCCTGGAGAAAACTCACCTGTTTTTGGATTTCTAACTCCAGTAAATCCAATTGGCATTGGAACAGAGACATTCAATGCATATAGGGCTTTTGCAATCCCAAATTCATGTTCAAATTTATCAGCTATGGCTCTTTTATTCTCTGGTTTTCCACAATCTCTTCCAATCTTGATAGCATAGTTAGTTCTGCCTATACGATAAACTTCCCCAAAGTTTCCTTCTCCAATTCTTTTCCCAATCCCGTGCTCGGCAATTAACTCTCCTATGTTAATCATTTCATCTCCTCTGTTATTTTATTTTCCCCATTATCAAGAATATTTATGCTTAACTCTACAATTGTCCCTGGCTTGAGCTGAGATTCAAGAATTCTTGGTATAACAATAATGGCTTGAGAGCCGTGCTTCGCTATCTTTTTCGTTATTATAAACTGAGTTTTTTGTTTTTTATCTGGCATTTTCCGCCTTCCAATTTTCAAGAGTATTCAATATTTTCTCTTTCCACTCTGGCCATTTCTTTCTTAAATAATTAGTAACAATAGGTGAGGCAATGGAGGCAACTATAACTGCAGGAACATCTTTAGAATCTGGCGTTCCTGGTAAGATTTGAGGAAATATTGTCTCGCCTAGAGTGTAATAAGCTCCTACAGCCGCGGCAGTTAAAGTTGGGAAATATCTTCCCATAGTTTCAATAAAACGATTGCTTGTTCTGTGCCCATATTCTTCAATCTTGTTTCCGACAAACCCTGAAACTACATTTGCAGCAAAAATTTCTGGCACGTCACCAAAATAAGAGTTTTCTATAGGTAACCATCTAAAACGATCAGAAGTTAATGATGTGGAAAGATGAAGTCGATCATAGTTATTGTAAGCTAACAAAAACTCTCCTCCGACTATTGCACCTGCTATTTTTGCAGATATTCTCTCAAGTTTGCTTATTTTCTCTACCATATTTAGTATCTTGGAAACCTTTTCTAAAGGTTTATTTTATACATCTCTTATGTATAAAATCTTAGAACTCAAGTTTATAAACCTTTCTATTTGTAACTACTTTATAATTACACTTATTAATATATCACCAGACTATCCCCTCATAATTATGAAGACAACATATGCAATATAAATGGCCAAGAAAACAAATCCTTGCCACCTTTTTATCTCATGTTTATTTCCTACAAACAATGCGGCAAATAGTAACAGAGTCGCTCCAAGCATTACAAACATGTCTGCATTTATGAAACTCGGAATTATGACTGGAGAAATTACGGCAGTAACTCCAAGGATAACTAGGATATTGAGTATATTTGAGCCTACAATATTTCCTACAACAATGTCCGGATCTTTTCTTTTTGCAGCTATGAAGCTTGTTACTAGTTCAGGCAGTGAAGTCCCAACGGCAATGATTGTTGCAGATATGAGAAACTCGCTAAGCCCAAAGGCCTTTGCGATGAAGATTGCCCCATCAACAACCCATTTTCCTCCAAAGTACAAAGCAACTAATCCACCAACTATCATTAGGGTAATTACATGTCCACTGTGTGTGTGAATATCTACCTTTTCATTCTCGAGTTCTTCTTTTCCTTTTCTTCCAATCTCAACTGAATAGTAGAAAAATATAATGGAGAATAGTATCATAATTATCCCGGCAACTCGTGTAAGAACATTAAGTTCTATATTATCAATACTATGGTAGTTTGATACTACAATAAGAACTATTACGGCCAGCAATGCAAACGGAATCTCTTTCCATACTGTAGACTTTTGCACTTTTATAGGTGTTATTGCAGCAGTCAATCCAAGAATTAAGAGGATATTTGCAATGTTACTTCCTATTATGTTTCCAAAAGCAATCTCTGTAGAGCCATTTATTGCCGCGAGTACATTCACAATAAACTCAGGCATAGAAGTTCCCAATGCGACAATAGTTAATCCTATTACGAGTGTTGGCACTCCGAATTTTTTTGCCAGTGCTGATGCTCCGTCAACTAGGTACGAGGCCCCTTTTATAAGGAGAAATATCCCAATTACAAGCAATAGTATTTCAATCATAATTCTAGAAAAAGGTTTTTGTTTTTAAAGCTAACTTTTCAGAACTTTACTTCTTCATCGCGAAATATTCCTTCAATCTTCCTGTGCTTTCGTACAATCCAATAAGCTTTTGCTTGATTGCAGCCCTTTCTTCATCGCTGATTTTCATCTGAAGAAGTTTTTCATATATCTTAACAGCATTGTTTCTTTTATTTGATTTAGCGTGGGCTTCGGCTTGGATTTTATAGAATTCTTTAATCTGAACGTAGATATTTTGTTTGTCTCTATCAGGAACTACTTCACCCATAGCTTTTTTCAGGGCTTCGTCAACCCTCTCAAAAGTTCCTGCCTTAACATACATCTCAGCTTCTCTGACATGATACTTTACCTTTTCAGCAATTATTAGAGTCATTAGTGCTGTGTTATTAGCCATCTTTGCAGCTTCAATAAACATGCCTTTTTTGTCATAAATCTCAGAAAGTTTGATGTAGGCAAATTTCCTCTTGTCCAAAGGAAGATTCTTGTCCTTAATGAGTCTGTCGAGATAGTCTATCTTAACATAATCTCCCATCTTTTCAAGTTCCTTTTCAATATCCACTTTAGACATATCTTTGTTAAGCATAAAAGAAAGATATTTGCCTAGTATTTAAAATTTATTATTGCCTATTTGATGAATATTTCGCGGAAGCTTCTCTGAGTTCTTTATCAGCTCCATCAAACTCTTCTTTATTGGCAGCGTAGTCATGCTCTCTTATTAATACGTTATCGAGTCTAAAAGACTTCGCTCCACTTGAATTAATCTTAATTCTATCTACTGAATTATCTCCATCAATATCTTCAAGTCTTCTCGATTCTGTCCACCCTGTGGAAGGATATGTAACAACTTCTTGTGCTCCATTTCCATATCTTATGTATTCTTTGTGCCCAACCCATCCGGTTGGTTTAGAAACTGCGGAATATCCAGGTTTATTTATTTCTTGGCTGTTGCAACCACGATTAATAATATATGGTATTCCGAGTAAAAGTGCAGCCCATGCACTCACGAAACCTAAAGCTTTTAATCCTTCTCCCATAAAACTCAGTTTTGTTCCTAGTTTATAAATCTTAAGAAAGAATAATCACTATAATAAAATTACGATTATGTTCAGAAATTAAACTTCATGTCTTTCACACTTGGAATATATTCGAGACTAAATGGGTGAGCTCCCTCTCTTCTTACGACGCTAATCTTTCTCTCTGGAAAATCTTCTAGTAATTGTCTCATTTGAAAATCATACATATAGGTCGAGACTTCGAGCCCTTCCGGAAGTTTTTCATCAGAACGATAATGACTTAACTCTGAATTGAATAACTTGAAATTAATCCATTCTTCATCAGTCCGGTAAAAAAGATGCGAAAGATTCTTTAGATTGTCCCCATTAGCAGTTGTTATGCTTACAAGAGGCACTTCAGATTCTTCGAATGCCTTCTCCATTTCCTCTTCTCTCGGTATTCTCACACCATATCCATTTTTATCAACATAATCCTTTCTAAATTCCTTTGAGATATCTAGTGTGTCTGGACATATTATATTAAAATTATTTTCTTCAGGAACTTGCTGTCTCGCCATGGCATTTCTAAACCCTCTTTCATAATCTCCAACAGATTTTACATATTCCACTCCCAAGTAGCCAAGAGTTAAGCACGCTGCTCCAACAATAAGTTTTCGCTTAATATCCATCAAAGATAACTCTGATCTCTGTTTATAAGCCTTTTTATTGCAGGATACTGTCAACTTCTCGTCAGATGGCAGCCACTCAAAATATCAAGCTTTTTTATAGTTTTTAATAGACTACTTTAATTATCCTTATGCATATTAATTATCGAGGACAGAATGAGACGATGTGCCTTTACAGAGAATATATTTTGTATCGTTAACTTTTAACAGTTTAATTTATATCACCATCTGACGCTATACATACAATATCTTATTGCAGAAGAACTATAACTTTTCCTTTAACGTAAATAAAAAACAAGCCTGCCTGATATAAAAGTTCATTTAGAAAATATTTAGAAATCGTCATTTTAAAAGATCAAAATTTATTTTTTGGAACCTTTTTTTAAAAGTTCAGTTTTCACCTTTATTTCTGTTTAACAATTTCTACACAAATTCCAGCAGCAACTGTTGCTCCAGCATCTCTTACTGCGAATCTGGATGTGTACGGATTATCTTTTTGTGTTTCAAGGCACAAGTTTCCGATTGGCTTTAATCTTACCTTAGCAACATCACCGTTTTTCAAGAAGTCAGGGTGTTCTTTTATAACTTCTCCTGTTTGAGGGTTTATCTGGGCTATAAGCTCTACAAACTGGCATGGAACCTGGGCTGTGTGTATGTGGAATACAGGAGTATATCCTTTAGCTAAAACAGTAGGATGGTTAATAACGGCAATCTGTGCAATGAACTCTTCAACAATTGGGATTGGTTTAGAAGCATCGCATATAACGTCTCCTCTTGCAATATCTTTCTTTCCAACTCCTCTTATGTTTATTCCAACATTGTCTCCAGCAAGAGCTTCTGATTGAGTTTCATGGTGCATTTCAATAGTTTTAACTTCTCCGTCAATTCCCTTTCCGGTTCTTCCTGGTAAAATCTTAACTTTCTGGCCAATCTTCATTATTCCAGTTTCAATCTTACCCACCGGAACAGTTCCAATTCCGGTTATTTCATAAACGTCTTGAACGGGCATTCTTAAAGGCAAGTTTGTTGGTAATTCAGGCTTAGGGAACAAGTCAAATTGTTCTAAGATTGTGGGCCCTTTATACCATGGCATGTTTGCAGATTTCTTAGCAACATTATCTCCCTTTAATCCTGAGCAAGCAACATAAGCAGAAGGCTTAACTCCAACTTGTGTAAGAAGCTTGTCGATATCTGCCTTAACCGCATTGAACTTGTCTTCTTTGAATTCAACAGCATCCATTTTGTTGATAGCGATTGCAATATTCTTAACCCCCATAGTTCTCAAAAGCCACAAGTGCTCAACTGTTTGAGGCTGAACTCCGCTAGGAGCTGCTATAACTAAGAATGCACAGTCAGCTTGGCTCGCTCCAGTAATCATGTTTTTAACAAAATCTCTGTGTCCTGGTGCGTCAATTATTGTGATTTGGAATTTCTGAGTCATAATCTTCCTGTAAGAAAGGTCAATTGTAACTCCTCTTTCTCTTTCTTCTTTAATATTATCCATTATATATGCAAATTCAAACCCTATCTTCCCATGCTTCTCAGCTTCAGCTCTAAGCTTAGTCATTTCCTGTTCAGTAACCATTCCAGAATCAAACATAAGTCTTCCTACAATAGTTGACTTTCCTGCGTCAACGTGTCCAACGAACACAACATTCATGTTTGGTTTATCTTTAGCCATGTTAAATTACAAAATTCTATGAAGAATTTTCTACATTAATGTAAAAAAAAATTAGTTTATAAACTTTTCTCTTTGAAAAAATTTTAGATTTAGTATAAGATTTTTTGCCTATTAATATCTTTTCTAATCAAGTCTCAATCTGGAAAGAATTTCAGCAGCCATTTCAACATCCTTTGTAGCTGTCGAGTAAGCGAGCCTTATGTAACCCCCTCCACAACTCCCAAACGCAGACCCTTGAATACTTCCTAACGGCGGGTTGCTATCTAATAGTTTTCTAGCTACCTCTATGTCGCTTAGTTCAGTTTCTTTAATCTTGGGAAATAAGTAAAAAGCCCCTTCTGGAGATTGACACTCAAAATGTTTTGAAGAATTTATTCCTTCGACAAGGATGTCTCTTCTTTTTCTGTACTCTGCAACAATATGGTCAAAGTCTTTTTTCACTTCAGCATCTCTTAAGGCTGCAACTCCCCCATGTTGTGTCGCTGAATTTATTCCATTGCAGTGATACAATACAACCTTTCTCAAGTTCGTCATAACTTCTTGATTCTTTGTTGCGATATATCCTAAACGAAGCCCAGTCATATTAAAACTTTTTGAAAAAGTGAAGAGTGAAATTATATTTTCATAATTAGATAGCGAGCCCGGGCTGATATGTTCTACATCGTAGGTTATGTGTTCATATGCTTCATCGCTTAACAAATACAGGCCATTTTTATCTGCAATCTCAACAACCTCTTCAAGATCTCCTTTTGAAAATACCGATCCAGTCGGATTATGCGGCGAATTCAATATTATTGCCTTAGTCTTCCGCGTTATTCTGTCCTCTATCTCTCCAGGATCTAAAGCAAAGCCTCTTTCAGAGTCAAGAGGCGCGAGAACAGGTATTGCTCCACTCTGTCTTATCATCTGAATTGTAGGCGTCCACGTCGGATTATGCGTTATCACTTCTTCTTTTTCTCCAGCATTTATTATTGCATGCAGAGAATAGCTCATAGAGCCAACTCCTCCATCAGTGATAATAACATTTTCTTTAGAATCCAGGGAAATTCTGTTTTCATTAACACATTTATTGTAAACTTCTTGCCTTAGTTCAGGAATTCCTGAGGAGTGAGTATATTTTGTATACTCTTTCATCAATGCTCTTATCATTGCAATCTTGATGTTATCATGAACCGGAAAATCTGGTTCCCCAGATTCTAACCTCAGCGAATTTGGGCTCGCCATCAGCTTATTTCTTATCTCAACAATTTCAGAGAGCTTAATTTCATCCAATACTTTATTGAGGCTCTTCATAAAGAAACTAGAGAACATGTGCTTAAAAGAATGCGTAATCACTATTAATTATAACAATTATTTCTAGATAGATCAATTTGTCAACTTTTTCGATTTTCCCAAATCCCTTAAGAGATAAGTTGCTCTTATCGAGTTTTTCCCGTACGGGATATCGACAAGAGCACTCATTTTATTAACCTCATATACTTCCCCCAAGACATCTTTGTTGAAATGAATGGGAAAATCATAGTCCATAGAAGATGCTCCCTTGCTTATCCAAACTTTATCGCCTATAAATATATTCTCGACTCTCATGTATCGAGAATACAATTGCCTTTATTTAAAAACTAGTGTCGTTATTGGTTAGTTAAGAAAGGCCAAAAAACACCTACCTAATTTATAATCCTTGAAAATGAAGAGTTCTCGTCTCAATCCCCAATTCAGTAAAAAAATCGTATTGTTTAAAATCAGTGCTGGCATACAATCCAACGTAACTGGGGTATTTTGGGAAAATAACAATTGAATTGGCATCTTCAGGAATATTTTCTAGTTCAAATTTTTGTCCATCCCCATAATAATCTGGTTGTAGGTTCAAGCTGCTAAACACTCTAAATGGAATTGTTACTGGGGCGGTTGGAAGACATCTTATTCTACATCTTGGAACCTCTCCCTTAAAACTTGTGAAAAATTCCAAGTCATCAATATCTTTGAAAATCCAAATTGGTTCTAGTCCACAAATATTCCTCATCATAAAATGATTTAGTCCGAGTTTTTAAGAATTATTGTGTTATCAAGAGAAACTGAAAACCGGGCTTATTACTGGAGATTCTCTGTATCCTGGGTCTGGGGCTTCTTCTGATTCGCGGTCCCCTCTTTTTTCCCTTATTTCACTTACCATAAGAAGTTTTTCCCTTGTAATCTCCTTCTTTTGTTTTCTATTGAAATATCTTTCTGGGAGCGCTTTAAAAATTATGTCAAATGTTTCAGCATTTTCGCTTCTCAAGATCATTTCAAGTTGACTTTTCTTTTTATCCTCATCCTCAACTGCTCCTTCATATACCAATGCCCCTCTTATTACTTCTTTGCTGTGATCAGTCAGGTCAAACTCTACCGACTTATAACTTGACTTAGTCACAAGCCAGTCTTTACTTTCCCGCATATTCATATCTATCTCTTCAGGCGATTCACCGCGTATTATTGTTATTTTAGGACCTTCAAAGAAAGAGAAATTTCCTATGTATATATTGTCCAATGTGACTACGTTTGCATTAATCCTAGGAATCTTCTCTCCGTTATTACTGCTATATCTATGGTCGTCGGCCTTTATGTATTCTTCCAGGTTGCTGTATTGAACCTGTGGTGCTATTTCCCGAACTGCCCATTTCATTGCTTTCCACGGAGGGAATCTTTTCTTTAGGAGCATTTCATAATTGTGGATAACATCTGATATGCTTTCAGCCTCGTATAACTTGTGTTTTTTCACAATGCTGTCTATTATTTCTCTTGGAATAGAAATCCTTACTCCGGCAATGCAGGAAGAAATTCTTTTCTGGCTCCCGTATTTATTCTCCATTCCAGTATAATACTTTTCCATCATCTGGTTGGTTATTTCTTTCATCTTTAATCAACAAACTTTGTATTTTTAAGAATTTATGTGTTATCTGTCTAAGCTTATGAGTTATTTAGCTATCAGAAATATTCTCCAACTTCTTACCTGTATTGGTATTAATTAGCCACGAGCCTTTTCTTAAGATTTCATATTTTCTCCCACTTGGGCCGACAACAGTTGCATTGTAAACATCCATATGCGCAGGATTCCTTATCAGTTCAGGAACTGCCTTTTTTGCAGCCTCGCTGGGTCTATCAGCAACAACTTCAAAATAGCTAGGTCTTAATGGTTTGTCATTAAAAATGATAATATTCTGATAGTCTATTCTATATACTTTATCCTCTCCCATTGAAAACACACTTTCTTTATATTTAAAAGGATTTATGCATTAAAAAATAGACTTTTGTGTATACTAGTCGATTATACAGTAAACTTGGTCTCTCTGAGAAATTTCTGCGTTACTCTCTGGCTTTCATCAAGTCTTTCAATCTCACTCTCTAAGTTGCCGGAGTCTAGGTTAAGCATTACTTTCAAAGTTGTAAGATCATAACTCGGAAAAGAAAAATTTCCTTGTGATTCGTAATCCATGGCTAATGGTAAATAACTAACTATTTAAGAATTATTGTGGTTATGTAAGATATTTAAACACCAAGCTTGGCTAATAGTGATGCTGCTTGAAGATATTTTTGCCAAAGGAAGTCTTTACTACAAATACAATCCAATTATTCAATATGTCATAAAACCAACTTTAAAGTTAGTCGATGCTCACAACCATCCTCTTAGGGGTGGTTTTTCAGCAGCATTAGCTTCAGGGGTTGCACACTATCTCTTATTGGAAGGGATATCTCAAGCTTCAGATTATTTTTTAGGTTCAAAAATAGTTAATGAAGAAACAAAAATTGCAATTACTCAAATGCCGTGGCCAGTCCATTTTTGCATAGGTGTTAGCATGCTATCTAATCTAGGAGTTGGACTAGGAAAACATATGGAAAAGAAAGATCATTAATCATTACTGGTTCTTTGCCAAGCCTTTTCTGTCCCTATGCAAACTTGTTTTATTTACTAACAATAACATTCGTAATGATTTATAAACATATCAGCATTATGCATCTTTATGAAACTTCAAAACATAAAATCAAGAGAGGTAGTGAAGATTCTCCAAAAACAAGGATTTGAGATTAAGAGGCAAAGCGGAACTCATGTTATTCTAAGAAAAGAGGAGAAAACAGTAGTTGTCCCAATTCATAAAGAAACAATGCCAATTGGAACTTTAAAGAGTATAGAAAAACAATCCGGAGTTAATTTTAGAGAAATAATCTAGTAACCATTAAAGGCTCTTCTTTTTCAAGTAATTCTCTTTTTTCAGGAGCTACTTCCAATAAAAGTTTAATTCCACTTTTAAGATTATTTAATGCATCATCCAATGTTTCTCCATGATCACTAATGCTTAATTCTGCAGCCTCAACTACAAATATCTTCTTTCCTTCTAATTCTTCTTCATGTACTGAAACACTGCAAGATAATTTCTTTTCCATATTTTACACAATAATCTGGGATATTTAAGTTTGTTGGTTATATTTTCAACCTCTACTTCAATATTTTTTCTTGTTTTCGAAGTTGATATTATTCTTCCAAAATCAACTGTTTTAATGACCATAAAAATTACTTTAATAAATAATATATAAAACTATTGGTTTTCTGCCAACCCTTTCCTGCTTCTTATCTTTCTTATGACTTCATCCTGCATATTTACCGGGATTCTCTCGAATTGCTGATCAAGTAAAGAAGAAATTCCTCTTCCTTCAGTAGCAGATCTTAAGTCGCTTGCCCATCCAATCATCTCAGAAACTGGTATCTTTGACTTAACATGAACCGTTGTATTCTCTTGGGTAACGTCGAGCATTTGTCCTCTTTTTCCTCCAACAAGCTTTGTTATTGTTCCAAGGAATTTATCAGGAATTTCAATAACATGTATCTGTAAAGGTTCAAACAAAGAAGCATTGGCATCTTTCATAGCTTCAGTTATGGATTCTCTAACTGCAGGATAAACCTGGGCAGGACCTCTATGGATCGCATCTTCGTGAAGTTTTATATCCATTAATGAGAATTTCATTTTCATACACGGCTCTCTCGCTAAAGGACCCTGATCCATCACCATTTCAAAAGCATCAAGAATCATTTCAATAACCTCTCCAATATGAACCTCCCCTCTTGTTTCATCCATAAATATACATCCTTTGTATATGTCTCTTAAATTTCTTATCTCGTCTCCACCCCAGTCTAGCTTTGTCAAAGTATCGGCCATGTCTTGATTTTTTTTCTTTATTCTTCCTTCAGGCAAAGTCCCAGATTTTATCGCCTGATAAACATTTTCTTCTAGCGGTTCTACTTGAATGTAGAAGCTATTGTGTTTATTTGGAGATTTTCCTTCCATTGTATCCGACTCTTTGACAACAGTTTCCCTATAGACAATTATCGGTTGAGAAGTCTTTACATCCAATCCTTTCTCAGTTTTTATTCTGTTCTCTATAATCTCAAGATGCAATTCTCCCATTCCAGAAATTAAACTCTCTCCGGTCTGTTCATTAATCTCAACCTTTATCGAAGGGTCTTCTTTAGACACTTGCCTTAATATCTCAACCAATTTAGGAAGGTCAATCATCTTTTTTACTTCAATGCTCTTGGTGATAACAGGCTCGAAAATATGCTTCAACTCTTCAAATGGAGTTTCAGGTCCTGATGTCACGGTTTCTCCAGCCTCTCCAGTAATTCCAGAAACAGCAAGAACATTTCCAGGACCAATTTCGTCTAACTGTTCAGGTCTTATCCCGTTATAAACTAAGACCTGCTGGATTCTTTGTTTTTTCTTCGCGAGGTTCAGATATACTTCCATCCCATTAGTTATCTTTCCAGAAAATAATCTTCCTGCGGATATTTCTTTCCCACTCCGCTGATCTATAATGATTCTGGTGATTACAAAAGCAGTCTTTCCGTTAGGGTCACAGTTTTCCAGATTTTTACCAAATTCGCTATCATGATCTCCGTGCCAAATTTTAGCAATTCTATATTTCTGGGCTTCTAAAGGGCTTGGAAGGTGCTTAACTACCATGTCTAAAATTACTTCATAGAGAGGGGCATTTTTCCAAAACCAGTCTTTTCTTTCCTCATCGGATTTTTCATAAACACTCAATATATCTTTGAAATTTACACCTTTCTTTTGCATGTAAGGAACAGATAGCGCCCAATTTTCTCTCGCAGATCCAAATGCAACACTTCCATCTCCAATTCCAACTTTCCATTTGTCCTTATATTCTTTTTCAGCAATTTTATCAATTAAATCATTAAATTCTTCAAGAATCTTTATGAATCTCTCTTGCATTTTCTCAGGAGTAAGTTTAACTTCCTTTATCAACCGGTCAACTTTGTTAATAAATAAAACTGGCTTAACTCTTTCCTTTAATGCCTGCCTAAGAACAGTCTCTGTCTGGGGCATTATACCCTCAACAGCACAGACAAGAACAATTGTACCGTCTATAGCTCTCATAGCTCTTGTAACATTTCCTGAGAAGTCAACGTGCCCGGGGGTATCAATTAAATTAACTAAATATTCTTTTCCATGGAATTCGTGAACCATAGAAACATTTGCAGCATCAACAGTCATTAATCTCTCCTGCTCATCGGAGTGTTGCCAGGTTGCCATACCTCCCTCAAGGTCTCCAGCGTTCTTTGTTGCCATATGTCCCGAAGCGGCTAGAAGATTGTCTGTGAATGCAGTCTTACCGTGGTGAATATGGGCAGATGTACAAATATTCTTGATCTGTTCTCTGATCTTACTAATTTTTTTTATTTTGTCTATTTGTGATTCCTTTTCTGTCATGTTTGGTGGCAAATATCTTAAAAGATATCTGAATAATAGTTAATTGCAAAATTGGTTTAAAAAGTTGTTGGTGAGCTTGATGATGCAGCACCACAAATCTTTTATAGTTAAATTTTAACGTAAACCTATGCCAACGTTAGCAAGTATCTTAAAAAAAGAAAAGTTTGGTAATGGAAAAACTGTAGATGAAAATCAAGAGGTTATTGCATGTGCAGTAAAGGTCTATCTTAATAGTCATCGAGCTGTTTTAAGTTCTGATATAGAAGATGCGTTTGTAGAGGTTGTGAAGGGAAATTCTCTTTACTATCCATTTCCACTAGAAGGTGTTCAAGGGGCCTATCTCCATTCTTGGGCTGCAGCATTCCCCACTTCCAATCCAGCCCTAAGAAGAGAAAGCTTTGGGTTTAGCTCTATGCCATTAAGAGACGCTGCACTTCTCGTAATCACTCCAGAAAAAAAATCAGACATTGCAATCACTCCAGGCAGAACAACAGTCTATTATAAATCAGAAGAAGCCTTAAGAGAATATATGTCTGCTAGATTAACCAAAACAGGGAGAATTGTCCATTATACTTTCTCAGAGAAACCAGCAGAGCCAACACAGACAAAAAAGGCAAAAAAGAGTTAATTATCTCGCACTGGCTTTCTTCGCAAAACCTGCTTTTTGCCCCTTAAGCTCTTCATTTATGTAAAAATCTGAAATCTTCATGTCAATGTCTATTAATAATCTTGTCAGTTTGCTTTCTTTATCCAAAGAATAAAGCCACGCCTTGCCTAATTTTCTTGTTTTTTTTACAAAGCCCCTTTTAATGAGTATTTCAATAATCTTTTCTACAGTTTCCCACTTTGTCTCCGTTTCTTTTGATATAAATGATATTGGATAATCAAAATCCTCAAAACTAACAAAAAAATCTAAAACCTTCACAAAAGGTGATTCTCCAAATACTAAAACAAATGATGATCTTTCCATGTTTTATCTCAATTTATGACATTTAAATATTTTACCTTTGAGGATTTTTAATTACCTTTGGTAAAATATCTTAAAAAGTAAGTTATAAAAAATTACGAGTCTATGGTTATTAATGTCTATATGAAAAGCTATTTTGAAAAAACTTTTTAGGCACAGGTATATCAGCGGAAGAAATAAAAAATTTGATAAAAGAGAGTTATTTGCTTTCAAAGATAAGCACCGGAGAAACCCATATTAGTTTAAATCCTAGAAAAATTAATGAGATAAGAATAGAAGTAACTGACTAACGTGCAGAATCTGCTTGTTTCTCTGCTTCGTTCTTCTTCTTCATTGCAAAGCTGTCCATGTTTCCATCAGCTGCAAGCATTATTTCCTCAGCTAGTCCTTGCGCAATTGTCTTCTTTTTTCCAAAAGCCTTATCTGATCCGCCGTGAACAAGATGCTTTAAAGTAATGTTAACTCTTCTTATTGGGGAAACATCGACTGCTTGAGGATACCTAGCTCCTCCATACTCTATTACAGTAATTTCATCCCTCGGAGACGAGTTTTCAATCGCTTTAACCAAAACCGCCACCGGATTTTTCTTTGTTTTTAGTTCAATTAGCCTAAAAGCTTCAAGCACAGTCCCCATATTCTTAGTATACTTTCCTGTTGAAGTTCCAAGAATTATTCTGTGCTTCTTTCCCCTATGCCCCGCGACTCCAAGTTTGTTCATAAGCCTTTCAACAACATTGACCTTTACCTGTCCTGACTTAGAGACATTTCTCCCGTGACTTTTCAATATCAGCTTTGGCTGTAGATTTATTACGTCTCTCAATCCAGGATCTTCTATCTTTATCTCACTTAGATCATAAAGATCGAATATCTTGAAGTTCTGGGGGTTTTCTTGTGCCATTATAATGTATATTCTCCTCTTGGTGGGAAATTTAATTCACTAACGCCACCTCTGTCTGCATCAACGGCATTTACTCTCATGCCCAACATAGGATCTGTTTCTACTATTGTGTACATGTTATTGCCAGCAGAATCTTCAACATTCCTTAAAACCATATTAACATTTTCAAATCGTCTGTAAGTTTCATCTGTCATTTTATTCTGCTTTCTCCAGAATTATTATTCCAGTATTAGTTAAGTAAGTTATTCTTTTTCTATGTTTAGGATCACTGTCAGTTATTCTATACCCTTCTCCAGGTAATTCCTCAAATTCAGCTAATTTAGCGTATTTTCCTTGATAAGGAATTTTTGGTTGAGATTTAAATCTATCCATTAATGTGGGATCTGTTCTGACATTTCTAGCTCGTGATAATTCAATATCTTCATTATCTCCTGCCCATGAACCCCCAGCATCTATAACCATCTTATATACTAACCTCCAAATAATATTGGTGTGAATTATCAGAATCTCTTTTAATAGTTACTTTTTCTTTAAACCTATTTGGATGATATACCCTAGCTCCAACATAAAAAGCTCCTCTCTCACCGTCAACTCCACCCAATCTTCCTTCAACAGTTGCTCCGGTTGTTGAAGTTAATCTAATATTAACACCAGTATTGTATTTTATAACAGAATTATTTTGTGGAAGGATTTGAGGGGATGTTTGAAGAACGACTTTTAATCTTTCACTCAAACCTGGAAGAACTCTTGCTTGTCTTGTGGAATCCATGTCTTCATTATCTTCGCCCCCATGAATAAAAAGTTCTCTCATTATCTTCTACCCTTCTCGATTTTACCTTGCCACAATAAATGCAATGGCTGATCATTTACTTGAATAACCTGGAATCTAACTCCCGGAATATCCCCTTTAGATCTTCCCATTTTTCCACCAATCCTCTCAATCAATACTTCATCGTGCTCATCAATGAATTTTTGGGCTAGGTTCCCGGGAATAAATGCAGTCACAACTTTTCCATTTTTTTTCAACTGAACCTTGCAACATTTCCTCATCGCTGAGTTTGGCTGCTTAGCTTCTTTTTGAATTTTCTGGGTAACTATCCCCTTTGCTTGGCTAGATCCCTCTAGAGGATCAACTTTGGCATAAAGTCCAAGAGCTCTGATTTTGAAATGTCTGTCTTTCCATCTGAACTGTTTCCGGTTCTTCATTAATTTCTTTGCTGATTTTAAACCCATTGTGTTTTTTTCTTCTAAATCCAACTTTCGTTCTGGAAACCTTTTTCTAAAAGTTCCGCTCGTTTTTGGAAACCTTTTTCTAAAAGGTTTATTAGAATAGTTAACTATCGATAAATTGGTTTTTAAAGGTTTTCTTTAGAAATCCATGGAAAAGACTTAAAAGTTTAGCCTTTCTTGTGAAGCTATGGATTACAATACAATAACATTCTACAAGTTTATAGAAATAACCGATCCAGAAGGATTAATGAATCAGTTAAGAAATTTATGCGAGGTCTTAAACGTAAAAGGGAGAATTCTCCTAGGCAAAGAGGGCATAAATGGGGGTGTTTCAGGCACTAAACCAGACATACATAAATTAAAATTAGAAATTATGAAAAGACCCCAATTTAACGATTTAACTTTTAGAGAGCTCGAAACAGAAACAAATTCCTACCATAGGCTTGTTGTTAGAATTAGAGATGAGATTATTACTTTAGGTAAGCAAGTTGACATGAGGAATAAGGCTAACTATATTACTCCCGAAAACCTCAAAAAATTGTACGATGAAGGGGAGGATTTTGTAATCCTTGACACAAGAAACAAATATGAAGCAGATGTCGGCAAATTCAAGAACGCGATTGTCCTTCCAATCGACTCTTTCTATGATTTTCCACAAGCCATTAACACTCTAGCTGATATCAAAAATAAGAAAATCATCACCTATTGCACTGGTGGAATAAGATGCGAGAAAGCAACAGCGTTCATGAATCAAATTGGCTTTGAAAATGTCTTTCAGCTTAAAGGCGGGATTATAGAATTTGTCAACACCTTTCCAGGCGAAGAATTTGAAGGAGATCTTTTTGTTTTTGATGACCGATTGGTTTCAAAAACTGGTTCGGATAAAAAACTTGGGAAATGTGAGATATGCCTCCAGCCTTGCAACAACTATACCGACTGTTATAATATGGACTGCGATAAATTATTTATTTGTTGCGACGATTGCAAGATAAAGATGAAAAATACCTGTTGTGAGGAATGTAAGGTGGCAGAACGGCATAGACCGATTCTCACGAAACTCTAAAATCTCTTCCGAAGAAATCTTTAATTATGCTTTGCATTTCAACTAGCCTTCTTTTGTTTCTTCCAATTATCGTCGCCTTTGTTTGAGTGTTTCCTGAAAGAATAATTTCATTTTCATTTACCTCAAGTCCTTTGAAAGTTACGGGATCAACAATAGCTTCTATAAACTCCCGGGCTTCACTGACACTTTCAGGATATCTTATTACTTTTATTTTCTTGTTAAGAATTTGGCTTAATCTTCTAACATTATTTCCCCTTTCCCCAATGGCTCTGGACATGAACATCTTCTGAACACAGAAAAAGATAATTCCATTATACTTGAAGCAAAATCTTGTTCTTATCCTTGTAACCTTTTCAAAAAGATTAAGATGCATAATGTCTTGCATATCAATAGTCTTAGCCATATTATTGAACTCTGAGAAATAAGAGATTTATAAAACTTTGTTAAAACTCTTCATCACCTTTTTTAATTACTTATTGACATCCGTAACTATTTTGGATCTTGCAACTTTTAATTCCTCTTCTTTTTTCTTTAGAGGGCCAATGACCTTAACGAGCAATCCAGGTAAGCCTGTTCCAATAGGTACTGGCTGATTCAAGATTATATTCTCAATAACGCTAGTAAGTTTGTCTTTGTTTCCTTTTATTGTAGCGTTGACAAATTGTTTTATTGGAGTTTCGAATGTAGCTCGTGCCAATATAGATGCCTTCTGGGCAATTATTCCGATTCTTGTAACTCCTTTAACTTCTCCAGTATTTGTCATTGCATCAGATACAAGTTTTAGATGCCTTTCATTAATATCCAACCCTTGAGGATTAATTACTTCCTTTATTTCATTGATTATTAACTGCCTTGCGGCTTCTATTCCAAATACTTCTGCAGTTTCATGAAGATCATTTGAAGACGTCTTTGACTGGTTGACTTCTTTCAACGGGAGAATTTCTTTCAAATTTGTTCCAAGAGTTACTATCACGAAATTATTGTCTCTCTTAGAAATAAGAATCTGCTTAACTCCCTTAATTCCTGACACCACAGTATCTTTCAATTTTTCCTTGAAGTGATAGATATCTTTGAAGCTTTCTTCGCCGACATTAATTATTATGCTGTCATTTTTTTCCTTAGCCTTACAATTAAGCTCATTCAATCTTTCAACAACAGTCTTTAAAGATATATGTGCCATTTTTATCCCGGTCTTGTCAATTTTAATCTCCACTTTCTTATCACTGAAATCCAAGCTAATCTCCGAGGAAATTTCCTTGACTGTCACTTCCTTTATTTTTTCAGCGAAAACTCTGGCATCCTTCTCGTTATTGTAATCCTTATTTAAATGAATTTCCATTTTAGGGGATGAAGGTTTCTTTCTCGCGTCAAATATTTCTATTAGTCTTGGAAGTCCCTGTGTGACCTGCATCTCAGAAACTCCTGCAAAGTGGAATGTCCTCAATACCATCTGTGTCGAAGGTTCTCCGAATGACTGTGCAGTGATAATTCCAATAGCCTCACCAGGTTCAATCTTCTTTCCAAGATAACTCTGTGAAACATCAATTCCGTCCTCCCCATACTTAAATTGAATTAGATTATTGTTGCTGTCTCTTACAGACCCATCATATTCTACTCTTAAATCTTGTAGCGCATTTGCAAGTCTCCTATATAAGTATCCAGACTTAGGGGTTCTCAATGCAGTATCCATAAGAGAGTTTCTTCCTGTAATGGCCTGGAAGAAAAATTCGTCCGGCCTTAGTCCTTTAATAAACGGACTGTAAATAAATCCTCTGGATCTAGGAGATAGGTCTCCTTGCTTGAAGAAAGGTAATGTTCTTCCAGTATACCCGATATCTACTCTGCCCCCTTCAAAAGCCTGTTGCCCTACACAGCACGCAATTTGGGTAATGTAAAGAATATTTCCTCCTCCTCCAGATTTGATCATGCTATTAACTGGATTTGATTCAGGGAATCTCTCCTTAACTATTTCTCCGATTTTTGTTCTAATCTCATTAAGAGTCTTCAATATCTTTATCTCTCTAGATTCCTCGGCAGTTTTTCCCGGGATTATTTCAAGATCTCCTTGGTGATATTGTTCGATTATCTCTTCTGTTTTTTTCTCGGCCTTTTCAATAATCTGGTTTGCCTGATCAACAACATCTTTCTGAACATTCAAGTCTTCAAGAGAGATTGTTATTCCTCTTTCGCTTAAATACCTCTTCCCTAGGTTGAAAGCCTTCTTTATTATGTCGAATGTTTCCATTCTTCCAACTTCTTTATCCAAAGCAACTATCAATTCACCATCTTCATTTCCAAATAAAGATTTGTCAATAACTCCTTTAACAATTTCTCCATCTTTTATTGTTACTGAGTTGTTTTTGAAGTCAATCTTGGGCAAGATCTTTGAGAAAACTTCATTCCCTGAAACAGTTTTCTTGGTGATGTGATGATCAACCTGAGAGTTATATAATAATTGGTTTGCTTCCTCTCTTGTAAATTCATTGAGACCTAGAAGGTAGTTTCCAGTTATTGCATCAGTAACGCAACCAATCTGATTTGTGCTATTCTTAGGAGAAATGAGATTATACTTTACATCTAAAAGGATTTTTGCTTCAGCTTTAGCCTCTTCTGTTTGTGGAGAGTGAATATTCATCTCGTCTCCATCAAAGTCTGCATTATATGGGGCAGCAACCGCCGGATGAAGTCTGAAAGTTCTTCCCGGAAGCACTCTTACATAATGCGCCATGAGACTTCCTCTATGAAGGCTAGGGTGTCTATTGAAAAGAACCACATCACCATCTTGTAGATGTCTCTCAACTTGGTAACCTGGAGCAAGCTCAGCGATTATCTCTTCTTTCAAATCCGAGGTGATCTTTTTTCTTTTTCCATCTGGTCTTATCACATAATTAGCACCCGGATATTCTTCTGCTCTTTCAACAAGCTTTTTCATAACTTCCATGTTCAAGTCAGTGACGCTTTCAGAAACAGTAACGACTTTGGCAATCTCGAATGGAATTCCCACTTCATTTATTTCTATAGAAGGATCGGGAGAGATAACTGTTCTTCCAGAATAATTTACTCTCTTTCCGGCAAGATTTTTTCTAATTCTTCCTTCTTTTCCCTTAATTCTTTCAGTTATCGTTTTTAATGGCTGTCCGCTTCTATGTCTTGCAGGAGGAATTCTCGCAACAGTGTTATCGAAGAATGTTGTAATATGGAATTGAAGCAAATCCCATAAATCTTCAATAATAACCTCCGGAGCTCCCGCATTCAAGTTTTCCCATAGCCTCTGATTTGCTCTTATGATGTCTGAGAGTTTATGAGTAAGATCATCTTCACTTCTTTCACCTGATTCCAAGATAATACTAGGTCTTACAGTTACAGGTGGAACTAGAAGCGAAGTAAGTATCGCCCACTCTGGCCTACATCCAAGAGGATCAACTCCAATTTTCTTTAATTCTTCATCAGGAATGCTTACAAGCATCTCTCTTACTTCTGTAGGGAATAATCTAGCCTTACCTTTATAGAAAGTAGTAGGCTTGTCTGTCTTAACTTTTTCATTAGCGTTGCCACAATGAGGACATTTCTTGGAATCCTTAGCTTTTTTTGCTCTCTGACTTGGAGGGTACTTTAACATGTCTTTTTCATCAATCATTAGCTTCGAGCAGGAATGGCAGAAACATCTCAATCCTAATTCTATTAGTGAAACATACTTCAAGTGAATTACCGACCTAGCAAGATCAATACTTCCTGGATGCCCAAGACACTCCTTTAATCTGCCTCCGCATGTTCTACATCTGACTCCTGGATCTATTGCTCCAAGTCTTAGATCCATCAATCCTCCGTCAACAGGATAGCCGTCTATATCATAAAGCTCAGGTGTAACTATCTTTGCGGAAGATATCTTTTTTATCTTCTCCGGGCTTATCAAATTAAACTTAATTTCTCCGATCTTTTTTCTAATTATTTTTTTTGACATTTTTATTCTAAGTTCCTTCCTAATTTATTGGGTCCTATCAAGCCTAACCTTAATTTAAATCTTAAAACAACTCCTTCAACCACAGCAATTACTCTATTATACAATCTATCTTGCATTTCTTCGCCGTCATAATCATAATATCCAGTGATATTTTGACATCCATATCTTAGTGTTTGTAATTGTGTTGTCATCTTTGTTTTAGTTTGGGAACCTTTCCTAAAGGTTCATTTTAGTCGTTTTTGGAAACCTTTTTCTAAAGGGTTCGCTCGTTTTTGGAAACCTTTTTCTAAAAGGTTTATTACTCGTACTTGTTCTTCAACGTGAATGTTGTTTGAATGTGTAATCCTTGAAGCTCTTCAAGCAACAGCTTGAATGCATAAGAAACTTCTACATGCTCTATGCTTTCTGAACTGCATACCGGGCAGAAAATTTTCTTTTTAATGTTGTCGTCAATTCCTATTGATCCACACTTTGAACATATTGGAAGCAGAACCATGTCTGAACTATATCTCTCTTTCAAAAGCAAAGAGGCTCCATGTGCAACTAATACTTGTTGCTCCATCTCCCCTAATCTCAAAGCTCCCCCCTTAGATCTTCCTTCAACAGGCTGTCTTGTAAGAAGAGCAATTTTTCCAGAAGCTCTTCCATGAAGTTTGTTTGCGACCATATATCTTAATTTCAAGTAATACATGTTTCCAATAAAGATCTTAACAGGGATTCTCTTTCCGGTTATTCCGTTGTACATTACTTCTTTTCCATCGAATCTAAATCCTAAATCCTTAAGCTGTTTTTCAAGGTCTTCTTTAGTTTCACCAGCGAAGCAAGTTCCATCTACAGCTTTCCCCCTTAAGGATGCAACTTTTCCAGCAAGCAGCTCTATAAGATATCCAATAGTCATTCTGCTAGGTAAACCATGTGGATTGAATATTGCATCAGGCTTTATTCCCCTCGATGTGAAGGGTAAGTCCTCTTCTGCAGCTATAAAACCTACAACTCCCTTTTGTCCGTGAGCTGTCGCGAATTTGTCTCCTACCTCAGGAATTCTTGTATCTCTTGTTTTTATCTGAACTATCTTATTTCCTTCATTATCTTCTGATATGAAAACCGTATCCACAATCCCTTTTTCTTCCTGTCTCATTGTAATGCTCGCTTCTTTCTTTGTTCTTATTGAAATTTCTCTAGCCTCAGATAAGAATTTCGGCGGTGAAACTTTTCCGATTAATACTCCACCTTCATCAATTTCTGCTTCAGGGTAGGTTATTCCATCGTCTTCCAGGGACTTGTAGCTAGATTCCATTCTATAGCCTGAAGTATCCTTGTCAGGAATTCCTATCTCGTCCTTTAGTCCTCCAGCATAATTCATTTCGACTGCTGAATAAGGTCTGTAGTAAAAACTCCTTCCCATTCCTCTATCGACACTTCCTCTGCTTAAGACAAGTGCATCTTCCATGTTATACCCCTCATAACTCATTACCGCAACAATCAAATTCTGTCCAGCCGGGTATGTCTTAAGAGTGTCATAAACAAAACTTTTTACAATTGGTTTCTGAGGGTATTGAAGAATGCTTACATCAGTGTCTAGTCTACAAAGATAATTTGCAGCATATATCCCTAAAGCCTGCTTTTGGGTTTTACTTCCCCTGTTCAACCTCGAACTCTGGTCGTGGTTCCCGTAAGGGACAAGACTAGTAATAACTCCAAAAAGGTCCATAGGGTCAACTTCAAGATGTGTGTGCTCAGGAGTTAGCTCTTCCTCATACAATGCTCCCAACACATTTTCTTCTTCAGAAGCGTCAAGATATTCTATAATTCCTTTTTCAACTAAGTTATTCCATGTAAGCTCTCCTTGTTCCAATTGAATTAAGTGCTCGTTCTTCAATCTTGGCGAGCCATTCTCAACAATTATCATTGGCCTTAGAACTCTTCCGGGTTCAGTAGATATTAAAACATTTTGAGAGCTCTGAGCAAGCCTAATGTTCAACTGCCTTGGAAACTCTGTGTTTCGTCTTTTCTCTCTAACTTTCATAACAAAGTCTTGAGAGTTTTCAACACTTCCAATATATCTCCCATTCAAGAAAACATCCAAACTATTCTTTGAAGATTCTTCGGTTTCATTTTTTAACCCTACTTTCTCTAACTCTTTGATAAATTTGTCTTCTTGAAGGTCTATTCTTGTGGAAACCTGGCTCAATATTGCAAGATTTTTCCTCAAACCAATTTCTGTTCCTTCTGGAGTTTCAATAGGGCAAAATCTGCCATAATGAGTAGGATGAAGAGTTCTTGCAAGAAAGTTTTCCTGTTCGCTTGAAAGCATACTCGAAACTCTCTGTAACTGCGAGATTGTTGCAAGATAGTTTGTTTTATCCATATTCTGCGTGATTCCAGATCTTTCTCCAGTCCAGCTACCTGTTGCGATAGCCGATTCGACTCTGTGCGAAAATAGCGTCGATTTAGCTATTATTTTTATGGAGAAAAATTTCCTTCTTTTTGCTGACTTTTGGAGTGAATATTGTATATCTCTTATTAATATTCCTAGGTTGACTCTAAACAACGTAGCCAATAAATCTCCTGAAAGTCTCACTCTCTTGTTTGCATAATGATCTTTATCTGTTCTAAGTTCTGGGTTTTCTTTAGAAAGTAAGAATTGTTTTACTAGCTTGCATATTGTTATTGCCTTTTTTAACCTGTCTTCTTTTTTTTGCCCAATATGGGGGAAAAGATAAGAATCGACTCTTTGTTTAACTCTATCAAGAATTTCTTTTTTAGTTCCCTGAAGATTTGTTCTCTCAGCAAGCTGCATCATGGCATCTTCCTTGTCTCCAGTGTTTGCAAATTCATAAAGATTGACTATTACAGAATCAGTTTCTTTTCCAATATACTTTGCAATATCCGCCTCTTTAACCAAGCCCAAAGACTTCAATACTACTATTAATGGCAGGTCTCTAAATTTCCCGAAGGATAATTCAAAAAGACCTTTCTTGCTTTCTGAGATAGTCGTCGGAATTCTATATGTACCCTTAGACGAGAAAAGTTTAAGGATCAAGTTGCCCTTTGAGTCAGGTTCAATAAAAGGTTGATTTTCGGCAAGGTCTTCGGCCATAACCATGACCCTTTCGTTTCCTTTAATAATAAAATAACCCCCGGGGTCCATAGGATCAACGTAGTTATTAATCAGATCCTCTTTAGACATTCCATTAGTATTACATCTATTGCTTCTAACCATTATCGGAATTCTACCTATCTCAACTGTCTCTGAGTCAATTTGCCCGTCTTTCTTGACTGTTATCTCCAGACTAACCGGAGCAGAGTAAGTCAAGTTTCTAAGTCTGGCATCAGAAGGCATTATAATAGAGTTACTTCCGTCAGCCTCGATCACTATCGGCTTTCCGACTTTTATCTTGCCTAGAGTTATTTCGAAGTCATCATTGTTTATAGTTTCTGCAATCTCATTGACAATTTCCTGCATCCTGTGCTCTATAAAATTATTGAAAGAGATAACATTACTTTCAACTAGTGAGTGTTTCTCTAGATATCTTTTCACTAGCAAGTGTTTTATATCTTTAGGCATCTTAACCTCCAAAATGTTTTATACAAAATCATTGATCTTAGTTTAGGCATTTGAATCAAACAACCACCCTGTAATAAAGAACGATCTTGTCGTCAAGCTTTCTCTCAATTTTAATTACATCGCCAATAAGACTTCCCTCAGGCAATGCAGGGTCGGTAAGAAGAATTTTTGGAACTTGTGCCTTAGAAACATTTAACACCTTTAACATCTCTTCAGCTTCTTTTCCGTTAAGTTTTACGTGCTTCGGTTGCAGAATATGGGACATTTTGGGTTAGATAGCTAACGCTGAGCTATGAAATCATTGACAACTCCTGAATAATAAAAGATAGCAAAAATTGCTTTTTAAAGCTTTCTATTGCTTCTCAAAAGTGGTAGAAAATTAATATAAAGGAGAAGCTTGGAATTTTGTCTCCTCTTTTAAGCCATATCTCTTACGAGATGGCTGAAACATTCTTTTGCATGTTCTTCTCCAGGAGGGAAGTTATTATAAAATAAAACTTTACTTGGGTTATAGAAAGATACTGCTGCATCTTCTCCAAGTGGCGAGAGATATCTAACTCCTTTTTCCTCTTTCTGAAAAGCAAATTCTTCAGTGAAAATAAATCCTCCTGGACGGGTAACTCTTACTAATTCTCTAAAAATATCTTCTTGTTCGTCTCCCCCACAATATCGTAAAACAAAAGCACAAATAGTAAGGTGACTGGTTTCATCAGCCAAAGGAAGATTTTTCCCGTCCCCAATATTTAGCATCTTTGTCAAAATAGGTAAACTCGAAGATTTAATTGTAAATTCATAAGTATCATCAAAACCATTTACATAACCGGCTTTTTTGTTTTTGTTTGGATGCACTCCAGTAACATTAAAATGAGTCATTGCAGATCTCAAGGGTAGAGGATGAAGAAGACTCCCACTGCTAAAATATGACGATTCTCCCTTAAGCGTTTTCTCTAACAGCTTTTCGTCAGCATCATATCCCCTAGTCACAACTTTTTTAGATGTTAAAGAAGAAACAATCTCGTGAAGAGTTAGTGTTGCGCCCCCAGTTGAACATCCAACATCAACAATTTCTATTTGTTCTTCAGGAAATTGTTCCAAACGGGAAGGCAGGCGTTGAGCGTCTTCTGGAATTCTAGTAGTACCCATTCCCCATTTAAGATCTATCTTGGAATTTAAGGTGTAAGATGGTCCGGCTAAAAATTGGGCAATGGGGTGTTTTCCCCCATGCATGCCTAGAAACTCTCCACTAGAGTATCGGCCAATTCTGGTGCAGTTTGGATCATCAAAACTTGTCATAAATTTACTTATAAGAATGGCTTATAAACTATTCTATTTTTCTTTATAAATGTTAATCTTTGGCCACATAGCTTTTGGGGATATAGTGAGCTTATTTTTAGCCAAGATTTTGCATATTTCATCCTCTTCTCCACATTATAACATATTACTAATGATTGGGGTAATAGCATCAATAATTCCTGATCTTGACAACTTCATTCTCTTCTACAAATACAAATCTCTTAAGTTACAAAAAGATGACAGCCACAGGAGATACATTCCCCATACCCCCCTCTTTTGGATAATAATTTCAGTTTTAGTTTATATCATCTCTCCGAATGACTTAATCAAATATTCAAGTTTCTTCATTCTTGCAGGAAGTCTAAGTCATTTAGTTGGAGACTCAATTGAATATGGAATAGTCTGGTTCTGGCCATTTTCAAAGAAGCAATACCTAATTCACAAAATTCCCCAAGAAAATTTCAAGGAAAATGAGCCTTTGTTAAGCTACTATTGGAAATTCTTCTCACAAATTTACATAAAGAATTGGACGTTTTATTTTGAATTGATTGTTATCTTGCTTGCCTTAATTAGTATTCTATAAACATATACTTGTCATAAATAAGATATTTAAACACAACCTCGCTGACGCAAGAATAGTGTAAGAGAAATGGACGACGAAAAGAGTATAAATAGGAGCATAAAAAGAATAAAGCGGGCTGTTATTGGCAACGCTCTTGATAGATTAGGATATAAAGTTTTAGACCGATTAATGGAATCTACAGCCTTAAACAAAAGAATTCCCTACTCATTTAAGAAATCTTTGGCAGATGATATTTATGAGCGTATAAGGACAGAGAGAGATTCTGTTTCAGGTCCCTTGCGTACTCTTAGGGATTATGTTTTGCCAAGCTCTGTCGCAGTTCACATGCATCACAATGAATGGGAAGGCATAGAGTATAAAATATGGGAGGAAAAAAGCCTTACAGATGGAGATTCTTCTTACTCTGTTTTTTTCCCTGGAATCCGCTTTCCGTATTTTAATTTAGACGAATCTCTTGCTCCCGAGTGGCCGATTAAGAGAAAAAATGATGATTTAGATCGTTCTTCGTCAAATAGAATATGCTTGGATATTAACGTTGTAGAGTTTTCAATTTGGCAAGGTATTCTTTATCAACACCCTTTATTTGGCAAGTTAGAGAGTAGCAAAAGACCGGATTTAAGCGATAGTTGGACATTTGACAAAAACATTCCATATAAAGGAGTTCCAAAAAAAGTTAGGGTTCCAGTTTTTGAGTCAAAGTCTTTAGCTTCAGCAAATGCAGAGGCACGGGCAGTTGTAGATCTCATGCAGGAATACGGTGAGCCTATGGGAAAGATTCTCAACCTTTTAAGAAAAGATGAAAATGTAAGAAGAGAGTTTCTTGATAAATCAGACGACATCCACACCCAAGAACTCTTAACAAAATACGGTCTTAAAATAGATATACTTCCACATGTTGTGAGAAAGTCTGACGGTTCCTATGGGGGTGTCTCTTATTCTATATATGAAATCAAGGGAGGAATTCTTGGAGGCCAAGAACACAAATGGGCGTGGGGATTTGCACACGGACTTAAATTCCCTGATTTCGGAAATGATAAAACACTCTCCAAGGAAGAAAATCGTGCCTTAGAGGGGAGTATGGAGCTTATTTTTGATTATGCTCTTTATGGCGATGAGATATTTAGACCTAAAGGTGGAATTATAAGTTACTCAACACCTAACCTAGTGGACAAATTTCGAGAAGAGGCAAGAATTGCACGAGTTAATGAAATACCTGATGGTTATGTTGTTCCATTTGATTCTTCTCCGTATCCTGAACACATTAAGGATAAATTTGAGAACACAATAAGAGTGTACAATCAATATAGACCCCAGGTTGAAGAAATAGTGCAAAAACTTTCTCTCCCACAAGTTAGAGAGGACTTACTTGTCGAGTTACATGGGCATTGGGTTTCTGAGATGTCTGATGGCGTGGCTGATGTTCTTGGAAAACACGGCGCAAAATTCATTTCCCAAAATCCTTATCATCTAAGAAGAAAAAGAGATATAGAAGAAAGTGTAAAAAATTTTACCTCAAGCCATAGATCAAATTCAACATATAATGAACTTCTAACAAATCTTACGTAAAAAGACTTATGTCAGCATATTGGTTCTATTCAGTCCAATCTTCAAGAACTAAATCTATGTCTATTCCCGTCTTTCCATCGTATCTATCTCCCCCATAGAAAACTCCCGGGAGTCTGTAAGAAGGTATCTTTATTAATCTAATTCCTTCCACTTTTCCATTTTTAGACATTCTTTTGTGCTCGGCACTTCCTTTGACACAATAAGCTTCTGTTAATTGTTGATTACAAACAATCTCAACTAATCCTTTTTCACCCATTTCCCTATGTAAGTTTCCCCATTTTTAATAATTTATATTGTGCAGAATATCACCTTATTATTTTTAAACATCATTGCTGACTAATTTTGTATGGAACAATTCATGTATCAACCAGATTTCTTTGACGATTATAAATCTTACAAAAACAGAAGCACACTTCTTACTCGAGTTGAAAGGCTAAAATCAAGACGAGATTTAAAATCAAGGAGATCTATAGAGGCTGAGCTTATTAAGCAAGGTTATTCTTTTCCCGGACATCCAAGATATAATGGGAATATAAAATACAGAACTCTTGATTGTGATGGATGTCCGTATCTTTCAATAATTCTTGAAAATGAACTATGTTTAGTTGGTAGGTCTTGGAAGAGGATTAGTCCAAGAGAAAACCCAAGAAAATGTGAGTATAGGGAAAATCCATCCAATAAAATCCCTAATCATTTGTAAATTATTATGGCCCCGAGGGGATTTGAACCCCCGACACCTGGATCTCTTCGTTTGTCTTCCTTAGGAGGTTGACTGTTAAGGAACCTAGGTTCCTTACATAAAAGTCCAGTGCTCTGCCAGGCTGAGCTACGGAGCCATTCTGTCTCCTTGCTGCGATGTCGTCCAAGCGTGGCCAACATAGAGCTACGGAGCCGTAGCTCAATGAACAAATTTCAATTTATAAAATTATCACTTATCACAAAATTAAAACGGTTTCAAAGCATCAATTGCAGATCTCTTTAATACAGACTCAAGTCTTAGATTTGAACTAACTTTAGATAATGTTCTACCTGCCTCTTCTTTTTTATTTTTTGAATTAAATCCTTTTTCATAAGCTTCTCTATATCTAATAATTCCTAAAAAGTTTTCAAACAGCAGTCTTTCAAGCTCCCCAAATAGTATTTTTTGATTATCATCAAATTGATCAGATGGGATTGAGATAGTTTCACCTTCTGAAAGATAAGAAACATGATCAAATCCCCCATATCTATTTTGTCCGTTGTCAACAAGCACAAGTTTATTAGCCATATCTCCGACATTTAAAAAATATGGCCCGTATAGCGTAAACTTTATTGTTTGGCCGTCAACGTCTATTCTTGTCCCATCATTTGCAAAATTAAAGAATCTGTTTAGGTCTGATTTTCTTAGGTGATCTCTAATCATGCCAAGCTCATCTTCATTAACATATTCTGCCTCATTTTTATGATGTTTTTTCTGAACTTTGGTTATTTTCATTAACTCAGAAAATTCATCTACGCCAATAACTCTTTTCAATCCTTCTGCTTGCGAAAACATATTCCCATAACCTGCATGTAACAATCCTGCAAAATAATATTCTCCATTTCTTATAACAAATGCAGGGCTTCCGCTGTTTCCCGGATTTGAGGCACAATCAACTATAAAATCCACATGATCCATTTTTACTCTCATGTCCCGATCATACTCCCTATCCGGATCATAAACATTCCCAACAATACCCTCTGTAACAGTTTTTGTTTCTCCAAGAGGATATCCAATAAGTATTGTTTTATCTCTTTCCTTAAGACTGTCTCTAACTAATATCTGAGGTTCATAAAAAGGCAACTCTGCTTTAGTTCTTATCAAAGCGACGTCTTTTTCAGGAGCAGACGCAACCAGCTCTAGTGGAATATCATCTTCCTTAAAATCATCTCTTATATTGTCGACAACTTCCAATTTTTCTTTAGTTAATTTTGCTTCTCTATCCCATCCCCCTATTAAAGAGTTGAAAATAACATGGTAATTAGTGAGAAGGTAGGTAAAGCCATCTTGTCTTTTGAATGCATATGCTGTCCCCCAACTAGCACCCTGCGCATTTATCTCAAGACTTTTGCCGTCATCAGTGTACATTGACTTTCCATAAACAGCAGTGTTTCTTATACAATAAACTGATTTACTTATCCTTTCCAAATCTTCAGAATATTCTACAAAAGAATTTTGCATTGGGAAATTATCTGTATTCAAAGATTTTTCAAGAGGAGCTGTCACAACAACAGAATCCCCATAATCTTTAAAAATAGTAGAATCACTAGGATTCTGCGATTTAACGTTTGCAACACTAGTACCTAAAACCAAAGCTGCTAAACCTAAAGTTGCCCAATTTCTAAAACCCATTTGAACAGTAATTAGTATCCCTTTAAAATGTTTATTATTCTAGAATATAGAATTCACTCAAACAAACTTCCTCAACTTTTCCTCGAATTCCTCAGAATTCATTGCTCCAACAAACTGCTGGACTACCTCTCCATCTTGAAATAGAACGAAGTTAGGTATTGATCTTATGTTAAATTTCTGAGATATGGCTCTTTCATTATCTATGTTTATCTTCACGAATTTTACCTTGCCTTGGAATTTATCATTTAACTCTTCCATTATCGGTTCCATCATAAGGCACGGCATGCACCATTCAGCAAAAAAGTCCACTAAAACAGTACCGTTTTTTACAGCAGAATCAAATCCCTTTCCACTAATTTCCTCTACCTCATCCAAATTCATTTTACTCTCCAATTAATAGAATTAGTGAGCATATTTATAAATTTATTGTCTTAAGCCTTCATCCCTCTCCCTAATTGCACTGTCTGCTAAATTCTCAAGGTATTCTCTTCCGCCAGCCTTTACTATTATGTCTCTTCATCTCCCAGTATATGTTTTGAAGACATCAGAAGGCATGTCAAAAACAACCTTCCAAGGAAAATGTTGACCTCTTGCAGAATACATTTGCTTCATATACTCAAAGACATAACATCTATCGCCAATTATCCCTGCTGTTTGAAAGCCAACAAGCTCTTCAGCTATTCCTCCACCAAGAGTTATTACTAGGTTCTCTTCGAAAGTTCCAGGGTCATGACTAGTATAGAATGAATTGCTATCCGGATCCATGATTATTCTAGGATTTTTTCCATAATGTTGTGCAGGAACCCAATGTCCTAGTTCATGAATAAGTATGTGTCTTTGAAGCTCATTGCTATTAATGTCTCCTGACATTTCTCTTCCATTGAAAACATGTTTGCTTTCTCCCATGGCTAAATACGCTATTCCTTATTCTTAAATCTTCCTATTTGTCACTCCTATAAAGATACAACTAAAGAAAGGTTTAAATAGCTAAATTAACCATTATTTCTATGAGGCTTAGGGATTTAATCCTAGTTCCAGCAATAATCTCTAGCATGGCGTTTAA